>Ga0222686_1000003_pt1 | contig 220784 bp, 219 predicted proteins | sample AntAcemetage1159_FD_181400 | JGI IMG/M metagenome (GOLD analysis project Ga0222686, IMG submission 181400) | Saline water microbial communities from Ace Lake, Antarctica - #1159 | ecosystem: Environmental > Aquatic > Non-marine Saline and Alkaline > Saline | place: Antarctica: Ace Lake...
TAGAGTCGCGTGCCGTTAATCTGACGCATATCCTGCGGCCTTGAAGTAGTTCCAGCATTCGTCTGGATCGTAGAGCTGGCAGATGCTCCCGATAGCGACCTCGAGATCGTCGAAGGTTCTTGCTGCTGCGGCGCGCAGATGGGCCTTCAGTTTCGAGAAGGCCATCTCGATGGGGTTCAAGTCGGGTGAGTATTGCGGCAGGAAAAGGAACCACGCGCCGCGCTTGCGGATTATGTCGGCAGCATAGGCGCTTTTGTGGACCGACAGGTTGTCCAGGATAACGACGTCGCCTCGCTGAAGTGTGGGTGCAAGTTGGGTTTCGATGTAGATGTCAAAAGCTGTCCGGTCGATTGCACCTGGGATGATCCAGGGAGCGGTCAGCTCATTGCATCGCAGTCCGGCGATGAAAGTCTGTGTTCCCCATCTGCCGAATGGTGCATCGGCTTTGAGGCGCTCGCCGCGTCGTGCACGTCCGCGCAGGCGGGTCATCTTAGTGTTCACTGACGTTTCATCGATGAACACCAGCCTACCAGGCTGGTGGCGCATGAAGGGTTGGCGATGATTGATCCAGATGCGACGGCGCTCAGCCACGTCAGCGCGTGCGCACTCCGATGCCATCAGCTGTTTTTTTATATGTGAACCCGGCCCTGCACAGGAGCCGCGAGATAGATGCCGGATGCGCCTCGATGCCGGTCTCGGCCTCAAGTCGGGCTGCCAGTTCCGGCATCGTGATGTCCGGCTTGGCCTCGACCGCCGCAACCAGGAAGTCGAGATGATCCGCCAGAGGCCCTTTGCCAGGCGGACGCCCTTGTTTGCGTGGCGAAGGACTACCTTCCTTCGCCGCGCGCTCGGCCCACCGGATCGCGGAACTCTCGCTCACTGCAAACCGGCGTGCCGCTGCTCGGCGCGATGTGCCTTCCGAAACAAGCCCGGTCACTCTGAGCCGGATGTCGTCTGAATAAACCTTACCCATGATCCACCTCCTTAAGGGAGTGAATCACTGTTCTCGTCGAATGGGAATCCTTCGATTCACAGAATCAGCAGGATGCTTGTCTTGTGACTTTTCGAGCTGATTGGGAGATATTGGCACCGCCGCCGGGAGTGACCGCTCCCGGACGGCGGCGAGGGTCGGATCGTCATGATGCAGGAGGTTTTACGCTCCGAGCTAGAGTTTGATCGCCCTCGTCTTTCCCATCGGCCTGAACGGATACAGGGGCTTTAAGGCCCGCATGACAAGCAGAGGCAGGAAAGATGACTGACATTACCATCGGCGTTGACGTTTCGAAAGACACGCTCGACATTTGCATTCACCCTGACGGAGATCATCGTCAGTTCCCGAACGACCCCAAGGGCTTCAAGGCGATCCTGCGATGGTTCGGTGGCAGGTCCATCACTCGCCTCGTCTTTGAGGCGACCGGCCCTTATCACCGCGCCTTCGAGCGCGCCATGGGCACAGCCGGTCTGCCGCTGTGCAAGGTCAACCCGCTTCAAGCCAAGCGCTTCGGCGAGGCCCTCGGCCAACTCGCCAAGACTGACCGGATGGACGCGGCCATGCTGGCCCGCTTTGGTGCATTGATCGAGCCGGAGGTGCGCGCTGCGCCTTCCATTATCATCAGCGAACTCAAGGATCTCCACGTTGCGCGGACGGCCCTGGTCAAGGACCGGACAGCCGCCAGGAACCGCGAGAAAAACCTGACATCCTCTCTGCTCAAACGCCAGACCCGGCAGCGGCTTGCTTCCATTGAAGGTCACTTGAAGCAGATCGAAAGCGCCATCATGGCCCTGATCCACAGCGATGCTGACCTACGCCGGAAGTTCTCGATCCTGATCTCGATCCCGGGCATCGCCAAACGCTCCGCGTTCGCACTCCTGATCGACATGCCCGAACTCGGCACGCTTGAGCCGCAACAAGCTGCCGCCTTGTCCGGAACTGCCCCCATGACACGTCAGTCAGGCAAGCGGATGGGTAAGGCCTTGGTCTCCGGCGGCAGGGTGAATGTCCGCCAGGCCCTCTACATGCCAGCACTCGTCGCCACCAGGCACAATCCCGACTTGAAGGTCAAATACACCGAGCTCACCGCACGCGGTAAACCGCCCAAAGTCGCCATCACGGCCGTCATGCGAAAGCTGATAGTCTTGGCAAACGCCCTCATCCGCGACGACCGGGAATGGACACAAAGACTGGCTTGACCAAGACGGATACTCTAGTCGGCGCGCTCGTCCGGCGTCGGCGCGAGCCCGGCTTCCGGAAAGGCGTCTGCCAGGTAGGCGCAGATGGCGGCGCATTCGGTGACGGTCTTGCCGCCGTGAACGATGGCCGGAACCTTGCCCATCGGATTGATGGCCAGGTATTCGGGCGCATGCATCTCCCCGTCATATTTGATGATGCGGGTGTCATAGTCCGCGCCGGTCTCTTCCAGCATCCAGCGGGTGATGCGCCCGCGCGACATCGGGTTTGTGTCCAAGGTCAGTTTTTGGGTCATCGGCGTCCCTCCGTTGCGCTCGAGAGCGTTGCGTCAGGCATAAGGGGGGTCAACGCTCATTCCTGTCAGCAGTACGACAATCCCGCCACAAAGCCCTCCGGGATGGAGAGGTTTGCGACGGGTTCTGGAGGGTTCCTCAGGGGGGCAGGACGGCTTTTCGGCCAGTCTGTCGCATGGAAAGGCCAGGCCTATTTGTTCGGCTGGGGCGTGTAGCGCAGGTAGGGCTTCACCACATTATGGCCCTTCGGGAACAGGCGCGCGATCTCTGCCGGATCGGTCAGGGACGGCACGATGATCACGTCCTCGCCGTCACGCCAGTTCACAGGCGTCGCCACCTTGTGATTGTCGGTCAGCTGCAGGCTGTCGATCAGGCGCAGGACTTCATCAAAGTTGCGGCCCGCGCTGGGCGGGTAGACGATCGAAGCGCGGATCTTCTTGTTCGGGTCGATGACATAGACCGCTCGAACGGTGACCTTTGCGTCGGCGTTCGGGTGGATCATGTTATAGAGCGTCGCCACCTTGCGCTCGGTATCGGCGATGATCGGGAACTGCACGCTGGTATTCTGGGTCTCCTCGATATCCTTGATCCAGCGCTTGTGGTCTTCCACGCTGTCGACCGAGACGACGAGGGCCTTGGCGCCGCGCTTGGCGAATTCGTCCTTGAGTTTAGCGGTATAACCGAGTTCGGTCGTGCAGACCGGCGTGAAATCGGCCGGGTGGGAGAAGAAAACGACCCAGTCCTTGCCGGCCCATTCGTGAAACTTGATCCGGCCTTCGGTTGTGTCGGCTTCAAAGTCGGGGGCAACATCGCCAATAAGAAGGCTCATTATTCAAACTCCTGTCACTTGATTTCTGGATCGAAAATGGTGCCTAAGGACGGCATAACCAATGCGCGGCACCTGAAGGTGTCGATCAGTTTTTCTAATGGTCCCGGCAGAGCGAGCAAAATACGCCCATGAAACGCCTGATCCTGATGCGACATGCCAAGACCGAGCCCTGGACCGAAGGGATCGACGATTTCGGCCGCGCGCTGACCGACCAGGGCCATTCCGATGCCCGCCGCGTTGCCGAGGAGATCGTCGCACTTGGTTGGAGCCCCGAACGCATTCTCGTGTCGACCGCTCGCCGGGCGCGCGAAACCTGTTCGGAAGTGGCAAAAGTGGTGGAAGGGGAACGTGTCCGGCCGATGGAGGCGCTCTATCTTTCCGGCATACGCGGCATCGCCGAAGCGGTTCGCCAGAATGACGGCGTCGCGACGCTCATGGTGATCGGGCACAATCCCGGCCTGCACGATTTTGCGCTGAGCCTGCTGCGGGATGGCGCAAGTCGCGATCACCGGAGTTCGGAACGGCTGAACGAGAAGTTTCCAACGGCGTGTGCCGCCCTGTTCGAGGCCGACGAGGATGGCGCATTCCTGCCGGTGCATTTCAAGCTGGCCGATGTCATGCGGGCGCGCGATTTCCGGGAAGCCGATCCGGCCTGACTACCCATGCGTAGACGCCACCCTGCCTTGGAGAGGACAGGATGGCGTCAGGAGCTGCAGGCGAGCGAGGTCGAGGAGAGGCGGCGTTCGCCGGAGAGCGCAGCTCCTGTGCGTGTTCAGCCTGCCTTTCTGGCAGCATGAACCTTGCTGAGCTCAGGGCTGTCGATCGCCTTGACGACCTTATTCATTGTCCGAGCCGTGCACAGCGTGGTGACGAATTCGCGGCCGACCGAGAAGTTTTCATGTTCGGCAGCGCAGCGTTGGGACACCTCCGCGCGAATCTTTGTGTACTCTGCCTGCGCGCCTTCTGCGCTTTGGGTGGCGGCACGGTCGAATTGGACGGCCATTTCGAAATTGTCGCTGGCGGCAAAGGCTGGCGCCGCGATCAGGGAGGTGGCGAGGGCGGCGGCGATCAGGGTGCGTTTCATCTCTTTGGTCCTTTTTTGCTTTTCGGGAGGAAGCCGGCGCTGCGAGCCCAGGGGGCAGGCGGCGCAGCGCCCGGATGGTGCAGGCGTGTCAGTGGGCTTCACGGCGAGCGAAGCGGCGGCGACGACGAACGAGCAAGCCGGGACGACCCCCAAGGCTGACATCATTGGCCGGTGTCGACCGGGCCGTTGCCGAGCCGGTCAGGATGGCACGGGCCATCGTGGCGGCGGGGGCAGGTGTTTCGACGTCGTTGAGACGGGCGCGGGGGGTCATTTTCTTCTAGTCCTTCTTGCTTGGTTTGAATGTCTCTGGCGAACCATTCCGTCGGCGACACAATCAAGATAGGATGGAATTTATTGAAAAGCAATAATAATTTATCGAAAAAAAATAAAATCGAGATAAATTCGGGTCTTAAACCTCATTGTTATTCGATATGGTAGCATGAGATCGCGTTGCAAGGCCCGTTAACTCCGCTTCATGTTGGAAAAATCCGGGCGCGCGGTACGTCAAATCGCAGGCGCGCGCGCCGATTCGGCTGTTTCGGGCATTTGAAGGTCAAATGCGAGCTGACGCGGACCGGCCCCGGGGCGCGCCTTGCTCAGCCGCGGCGATGTCGTTGTCGTCCGCTGTGAGCCCGGCCCATCCGACCTGGCAGGGGTGGCCTTGCTGGCATAAAGCCTGTCACGCGCTTCGCGGGCCGCAGCCATGTGATCGACGATACGCATTGGATAGGTCTGGCCCAGAACGATGCCGGCTTTTGCCAGTTCGGACTTGGGTGCGTCCCAGGGGGCATGGATGTGTGCGGTGGGCAGCGCGGCCAGTTCCGGTACCCAGCGGCGAATGAAGTCACCGTCGCGGTCATGGTCGAGCGACTGTTTCACCGGGTTGTAGATGCGCGGGATACCGGACCCTGCGGCGCCGGATTGCAATTGGGCCTGAGGGTAATGGATCCCGGCGTCGAAATCCGTGAACAGGGCCGCCAGGCGTGACGCCGGCTGGCGCCAGTCCATCCAGAGGTGCTGCGCGGCGAAGGCCATCACCATCGCGCGCATGCGATGGTTCAGCCAGCCGGTCTGGTTCAGCGAGCGCATGCAGGCATCCAGGAAGGGAAACCCGGTCCTGCCATTGATCCAGGCCTCGAGGCGCGGATCACCGTCGGCCACGATATCGCGCAGGCCATCGGGCGTGGCGAGCAGGTTGCGACTGTTGATCGATGTCTGGTCGTCGAGTTTCTGGATGAAGCGGCAATGCCATTGCAGGCGGGAGAGGAAACTGTCGAGAGACGCGGCAAAGGTGGAGTCACCATCAAGCTCCAGGTCCGTCCGCGCCCGCGCGGCAGCCTGCCAGGCCTCCCGGATCGACACGGTGCCGAAGGCGAAATGGGGTGACAGGCGCGAACAGGCGCCCTCGGCCGATTGCGGGCTCGACATGGCCGTTCGGTAGCGCCGGCCGCGTGCGGCGATGAAGGAGCGCAGGAGTTCGACGCCTTCGGCGCGTCTGCCTGGCTGCCGCTTGGGGCAGGGGTCCGCTGGGAGACGGAAATCTTCTGCGAGAGGCCATTCGCCGGCTGGAACGTTCGCCGGCCGGAGCGAGTCGGGTGCCTTGGCTCGCGGGGCCAGCATATGGGATTCCCAGCGCCGGGCCCAGCCTTCGCCGCCGTTCAGCCGCCGGATGACGCCGTTCTGCGGTTGCTCGCGCAGGGCCACGCCAGCCTTGACGGCCCAGCGCTGGACCGCACGGTCGCGGTCAAAGGTCCATTGCGGGCCGGTTTCCTCGTGCGCGTGGATCGCCGCAATGCCGTGTCGCTTGTGGAGTTCGCCAAGAACTTGGGTTGCATCGCCAACCCGCAGGCACAGAGCAGACCCGCGCGCCTTGAGGGCTTCGTCCAGGCTCTGGAGGCTCTCCATGAGGAAGTCGAACTGGCGCCGTGAATGCTCCGGCTGGGCCCAGAAGCCCGGCTCGAAGATATAGAGCGGCAAAACCGGTGCGCCGCTTGCCACCGCTGCAAGGAGGGGCGCGTGATCGTGAACCCTGAGGTCCCGCTTGAACCAGACAACATGCAGGTCAGTCATGGAACAAACATAGAACATTCTAGCAAGCGCTCAAGCTTTTTCTGCCTCCGGGCAGGCGCGAAAGGATACTTCGCGAAGCATGTTTCGGAGGCGAAACGATTTCAACTTATGATTTGTGGCCCCGACCTATCGACAGGTCTGTGCTGCCGGGGTGGGTGCCCATGGAATCTTTTCTCTCGAACGGGAAAGGAAAATCCGGCGAGGGACATTGTCCCTGCCGGAGCCCGGCGCGGCATTGGCCGAAACCGCAGCGCTCGGATTCGGCCGGGCCTATCCCGGACAATCCGCCATGGCGGTGCTGCAGGGTGACCAGGCAAGCATGGCGCGCCGCCTGTCGATAATGGTCGGTGTGCCGCTTCTCATCGCGCCGGCTCTGACCATCCAGATGGTGATGTGGATAGGGCCGGCCTTGTTTGGCGCAATCCTCGCATTCCGGACCGGACTCGTGCTGCTCGGCTGCCTGGAGGCACGCAAGCGGTCGCACGCGCTCGCCGCCGACCTGCTCTTGCCGGTCTATACAATTCTCGTCGCCCTCAAGGATGAGGCCGCCAGCGCGGGCGATCCTCGCGCTCGACTATCCGACCGACCGGATCGATCTCAAATTGCTCATCGTTTTGCCGCCGGGCCTGCCGCGTACGAAGCCGCGCGCTCTCAACTCTGGGCTGGCGCGCGCCCGGGGTGCCTATGGCGTCGTATACGATGCCGAAGACCGCCCCGACCCAAGGCAATTGCGCGACGCTGTGGCGGCCTTTGCGCGGGGGCCATCCAGTCACGCCTGCGTCCAGGCGCCCCGCGTGGGGGCGCCGGAAGGGGGCGGCTGGCTGTCGGCGCAGTGGGCGCTGGAATATGCCATCCAGTTCGGACGTATCCTGCCAGCGCACGCCCGTCTCGGACTGCCGATCGCGCTGGGCGGCACCCGCAATCATTTCAATCGTGCGAGGCTGATCGATGCGGGCAGATGGGACGCGTGGAACGTGACCGAAGACGCCGACCTCGGCTTGCGCCTGGCCCGTCGCGGCGCGCGGGTCGCCATGATTGCCCCGCCGACCCTGGAAGCGCCGCCAGAGCAGATGGGCGTGTGGCTGGCGCAGCGCTCGCGCTGGCTGAAAGGGTTCCTGCAGACCTGGCTCGTGCTGATGCGGACCCCGACTGCGTCGATTCGGGAAATGGGGCTCGCCGGGTTCGTGTCGATGCAATCGACCCTTGGCGCGGCGATCCTGTCGCTCGGCCAACTCGGAACGGGCGTGATGGTCGTGTCGTACCTGGCCGGTGTGGCGGCGGGCGTTGCTGCGCCGGGGCATTGGGGCGAGCGACCCTTGATCGTTGCGCTCACGGCGCCACTTCACTGGCCGCTACAGTCCGTCACCATGGCGCGCGCCCTGTATGGCTTGTGCCATGCGCCGCCCTTCTGGACCAAGACCCCGCTCGATATTCCGTCGCCCTGAATGAACCGCAAAATGTTTTACCCAGCGTCAGGCTTGGCGTGAGTGCCGCGGAGATTTAGAGTCAGGCCAGACACAATGCCTGACAATTGAGGAGCCGTTCCCATGGCCTATGACGCCACCGAAGACCTGGACGCGTTTCGCGTCGAAACGCGTGACTGGCTGGAGGCGAATTGCCCGCCCTCCATGCGCACACCGATGACGGACGACGAGATCGTCTGGGGTGGCAAGCGCGGCACATTCGTCAATCCGGAATCGAAGACCTGGCTGGACCGGATGGGCGAGAAGGGCTGGACTGCCCCCGAATGGCCCGCGTCCTATGGCGGCGGCGGCCTGACCAAGGACGAGAACCGCGTGCTGCAGGAAGAATTGCGCCGCATCAAGGCGCGGCCAGCGCTGTTCTCGTTCGGCCTATGGATGTTTGGCCCGGCCCTGCTCGAGTTTGGCAATGAAGAGCAGAAGAAGCGCTTCCTGCCGGACATCGTCAAAGGCAAGACGCGCTGGTGCCAGGGCTATTCCGAGCCGGGCGCCGGCTCTGACCTCGCCGGCCTGCAGACCCGCTGCGAAGACAAGGGCGACCATTACCTGATCAATGGCCAGAAGGTGTGGACGTCCTATGCCGACCAGGCCGACTGGATTTTCTGCCTCGTGCGGACCGACACCTCTTCCAAGCATGAGGGCATCAGCTTCATCCTGTTCGACATGGAAAGCCCGGGCGTTGAAGCGCGCCCGATCCTGCTGATCTCCGGATCATCGCCGTTCTGCGAAACCTTCTTCACCGATGTCAAAGTACCGAATGACCAGCTGGTCGGACGCGTCAATGGCGGCTGGGAAATCGCCAAGCGCCTGCTGCAGTTCGAGCGTTCATCGATTTCGGCTGGCGGCTTCGGCGGCACTGGCGGGTCGGGCATTCTCGGCCCGGAAGAATACGCCAAGATGCATGTCGGCACTGACAGTGAGGGCCGGATCGCCGATGGTGACCTGCGTGGCCGCATCGCCGACCACAAGATGTATGCCAAGGCGTTCAGCCTGACGGTCCAGCGCCAGACCGAGCAGGCCAAGGCCGGCCAGCAGGTGGACCATACCGCGTCCATCCTGAAGTATGGCGCGGCCAAGATGAACCAGGACCGCCACGAGCTCCTGATCGAAGCGCTGGGCTCGGAAGCGCTCGGCTGGGAAGGGGAGGGCTTTGACGAGAATGCCATGAAGGCGACGCGCGGCTGGCTGCGTTCGAAGGGCAACTCGATCGAAGGCGGTACGAGCGAAATCAACCTCAATGTCGTCGCCAAGCGCGTACTCGGCCTGAAGGACCATCAATAGTCATGACTTTCGTACTCACAGAAGACCAGGAAATGCTGCGCGACACGGCCCTCGCATTCGTGCGCGATGAATTGCCGGTGACCCACTTGCGTGCCCTGCGCGACAAGGGCGCCAACGGCCATGATGCGGGCACCCGCAAGAAGCTGGCCGAGCTCGGCTTCTTCGGTGTCATCATTCCCGATGAGCCGGGCGGCGAACATTTCGGCCTTGTCGGCCTCGGCCAGATCCTCGAGGCGCAGGGGCGTACGCTCGCCGCGACGCCGCTGTTGCAGACGGCCCTGATCGCCGCGTCCGCCATCCAGCTGGGCGGTAGCAAGGCCATGCAGGCCGAATGGCTGCCAAGGATTGCGGCGGGTGAGACGACGTTCGCGCTCGCGCTCGACGAGACGGCGCATTTCGCGCCGCTGAATGTGGCGACCGAAGCCGAGAGCAACGGCCAGGGCTATACGCTGAACGGCATGAAGCGCTTCGTGCCGGGCGGCCACGATGCGGAGATGTTCATCGTCGTAGCGCGCACGTTCGGCGAGGCTGGTGACCGGCATGGCATTACGCTGTTCCTCGTGCCTGCCAAGGCGAAAGGCGTTACCGTCCAGGAGCTGAAAACCTTTGATGCACATGGTGCAGCCCATGTGACACTTGATGACGTGATGGTGGGACCTGGCGCAGTGCTCGGACCCGTCGATGAAGGCGCCGATGTGCTCGAGCCTGTGCTCGACCGCGCCGCCATCGGCATGGCAGCCGAAATGCTCGGATCGTCCGTCGCCGCATTCGAAATGACGCTTGAATACCTGAAATCCCGCAAACAGTTCGGCCAGCTGATCGGCTCGTTCCAGTCGATGCAGCACCGCGCGGCGAAGATGTTTACAGAGATCGAGATGACCCGCTCCTGCGTGGCGGCCGCCTTGGCGGCCGTTGATTCAGGCAAGGGCGACATTGCCGAACTGGCAAGCCTTGCCAAGGCAAAGGCCAGCGAACTCGTACATCTCGTATCGAATGAATGCGTCCAGATGCATGGCGGTATCGGCATGACGGATGTGGCTGATCCGGGCCTCTACATGAAACGCGCCCGTGTGCAGGAAGCCCTGTATGGGAGTGCCAGCTGGCACCGCGACCGCTACGCACGCCTGCAGGGGTTCTGATCTTTTCAGGCACCAGACATGAAAAAGCCGGGCCAGCAATGCTGAGCCCGGCTTTCTTTTAATCCGCAAACGGATTGAAGGCCTAGCCCTTGAGGACTGACCCCTTTTTCAGGGCCTTGGCGATGAGATAGTACATCACCGGGCGGTGCTTGGCGCGAACCGACTTGCCATAAGCGGCAATCGCGGCTGCAATCCCGGCGTCTGCCTTGGCTTCATCCGTGACGCCGAGCTTCTTGGCGACGAAGCCCTTGCGTACGCGGGCGAGCTCTTCCTTGTCGGAAGCTGCGATAGTGGCCGTGTCGGATTTGTAGATGGTTGGGCCGGATGCTTTCACGGCAGCATCGAGCAGCGCCATGTCAGGACGGGCTTCGCCGACTTTTTCTTTCAGGTCGGCGATGTATTTTTCCATCAGCACTTCTTTCGCTGATGGCGCCTTGGCGGGCGCAGCGATTTTTGGTGCAGGCGCAGCCTTCTTGGCGGCAGCAGGTTTCTTGGTTTTTGGCTTGGTTGCTTTTGCCATGGGATTGTCTCCTCAATGGGCCCAGAAGCGGGCGGTTTTTGTCTTACGCAGCTAATTTCTCGAATCATTTCGACACGCGCAGGCACACTGACCTTTTTTTCCACAGCCTGCCAACCCCCTTTAGGTGCATGAGCTGCATCTGTCTCTCCCGAAGAAATCTGTAAGCAGATTAATAGTCAGGCTGCGATTTGCGATTCTCGACATGGTGCATGAGGCGTGCCGCGCATGCCTGCATGCGCTTTGTTGACGATGCCGGGTGCATGGCCCAAGGCTGAACATGTGGAAAAACTACAGGGAGTTCAACATGCTGCGCTTTGTTCCGTTTCTCGCAATCTCCGCACTGTTCGTCTTGTGCCTGCTGGGTTTGGAGTCGGTTGTGTGGTTGCGTGCGGCGGCCGCCATACTTGGCGTCCTTGTGTTGCTTGGGCTCTACGATTTTTTCCAACGGCGCCACACCTTGTGGCGCAACTTTCCGATCATTGCGCATATCAGGTGGATGGCGGAAGAGCTGCGTCCCTTCTTCCGATCCTACATTGTCGAGAGCGATACAGAAGGACGACCGTTCAATCATGAGCAGCGCGCGCTTGTCTATCGGCGTGCAAAAAATGTGTCCTCGGTCGAACCCTTCGGCAGCCTGCTCGATATCGACAAGCCGCCCTATGAATGGCTCGCGCATTCCATCGCGGCCAAGCGCACGGCAGGCGACTGTCCGCGTGTGCGTGTCGGCGCGCCCGGAACGACACAGCCCTATTCAGCCAGCGTTTTTAACATCTCGGCGATGAGTTTCGGGGCGCTTGGCGCGCACGCGATAGAGGCGCTGTCGACCGGGGCGAAGAGGGGTGGCTTTTACCACGACACCGGCGAGGGCGGCGTGTCGCCATACCATCGCGCCGGTGGAGGCGATCTCGTCTGGGAAATCGGGTCAGGCTATTTCGGCTGCCGCGCGAGCGACGCCACGTTTGACGCGGCCCGGTTCGAAGACGTCGCGAAGGACCCGCAGATCAAGATGATCGAGATCAAGCTGAGCCAGGGTGCCAAGCCGGGCCATGGTGGCGTGTTGCCAGGCGCCAAGGTGACGGCGGAGATCGCTGCCACACGTGGCATTCCGATCGGCGAGACCTGCGTCTCGCCACCCGGGCATTCCGCCTTCTCCACACCAATCGAGATGATGGAGTTCGTGGCGCACCTGCGGGACCTCTCCGGCGGTAAGCCTGTTGGCATCAAGTTCTGCGTCGGCAACCGCTGGGAGATTCTCGCATTGTGCAAGGCAATGCTGGAAACCGGAATCCGCACGGACTTCATGGTCGTAGATGGCGGGGAAGGCGGCACCGGCGCCGCGCCGGCGGAATTCCTGGATCATGTCGGCGCGCCACTGCGCCAGGGCCTGGTGCTGACGCGCAATGCGCTGATCGGCACAGGCCTCAAGGATCATGTCCGCCTGGCTTGTTCAGGCAAGCAGACGAGCGCGTTTGCGCTGGCATCATCCATGGCGCTGGGCGCCGACTGGGTGAACACAGCGCGCGGCTTCATGTTCTCACTGGGCTGCATTCAGTCGCTCAACTGCCACAACAATACCTGCCCGACAGGTATAGCGACCACGGACAAGGGCCGCCAGCGCGGACTGGTCGTCGCCGACAAGGCAGAGCGGGTCTACAATTTCCACCGCAACACTTTGAAGGCGCTGATGGAAGTCGTCGGCGCCGCCGGGTGCGAACATCCGGCCGAACTGACGCCGCGCCACATCATGCACCGGGTGACAGAGGATATCACGCTTCCGGCTCACCGGGCTTACGACCTGCTTGAGGAGAACGCGCTGCTGGATGCGCCGGAGGACACGAAGCTCGCTGATGAATGGGCCATGGCCCAGGCTGCGTCATTCCGCCCCCTGAGCCTCTGACGTCGATTCTTAGCTGCCATTGGCTTGCGACTGTAGCATCGTATAGCGCTCGATCCCGATGCGTTCGATCAGGTCGAATTGCGTTTCGAGATAATCGACATGCTCTTCCTCATTGGTGAGGATCTTGCCGAACAGGTCGCGGCTGACATAGTCGCGAACCTTTTCTGCATGCTCCATGGCATCGCGGAGCAGCGGGATGGCCGTCATTTCCATCTTCATGTCGCACTCGAGGATTTCGTGAACGCTTTCGCCGATATGGATCTTTCCGAGGTCCTGCAGGTTGGGCAGGCCACCCAGGAAGAGGATGCGCTCGATCAGCCAGTCGGCGTGATGCATTTCCTCGATCGACTCCTTGTGCTCATGCTCGGCCAGCTTGCTGACGCCCCAATCCTTGAGCATGCGCGCGTGCAGGAAGTACTGGTTGATCGCTGTCAGTTCGTTCCTGAGACAGAGGTTCAGGAATTCGATGACTTTGGTGTCGCCTTTCATGGGGCTCTCCTGCTCTTGGTAAATGTGTGTGTACGCGGGATAGGTGAATGCGGCGGCAAAGGCAAGAAATTGTCGAATAAAAACAAGTTCATCTGCAAGTGAGACACAGTCTCAGCAGTGGCTGAAACGCAGTCTCAATCCGCTGGATTACTCAGCAGCGATGAGGGCCGGTGATGGCGCCCTGAGGTCCATTTCCTGGGAGATGATCTCGCCGATCGAACAGCTGCATTTCCCGCAATTGAACTTGCAGCCATGATGGGCCTGCACGGCATTCGGGCTGCGCGCACCCGCATCGACCGCAGCGCGGACGCTCGAACAATTGATACGATTGCAGACACAAATGATCATGAGAACCATTTGCATCAAGATGCGAATGATTGTCAAGCGCGTTTTGCGCCATCGCCATTGATGGAGTTGATGGCTCCCGCTTCCGGCATCGCAATATGCTATATTGGGTGCTGTAAACACGGCCAACGAAGGGAGCCATCCATGGAGACGATTACCACAATCGGGATTGATCTGGCGAAGTCTGTTTTTCAGCTGCACGGTATTGACGCCGAGGGTCGTCCTTTGTTGCGCCGGCAACTCAGGCGCAGTCAGATGCTGTAGCTCTTTCAGCGCCAGCCAGCGTGCCTGATCGGCATCGAAGCCTGTGCCAGTGCGCATTACTGGGCACGAGAGCTGACGAAGTTTGGCCACGATGTCAGGCTGATGCAGCCCGGCTACGTAAAGGGCTACGTCAAGCGAGGAAAGACCGACGCGGAAGCGATTTGCGAGGCCGTGTCACGCCCCTCGATGCGGTTCGTGCCCGTGAAGAGTGAGGACACGCAGGCGCTACTCATGACGCACAAGGCATGTGAGTTCCTTGTGCGCCAACAAACCCAGATCGTAAATGCCATGCGTGCGCATCTGGGAGAGTTTGGCATCGTGGTCGCGAAGGGCATTCACAATGTTGAGCGGCTGATCATGGCGTGTGACCGGGCCGAGTTGCCCGCGCCAGCGCGCAAGGCCCTGAACCTGCTGGCCGACCAGTTGGTCGACACGCAAAAGAAAATCGAGGACCTGACCGCGCACATCACGGCCGATGCCAAGGCTAATGAAGCCGCACAACGTCTGCAGACAATTCCCGGCATCGGACCGATCACTGCCAGCGCACTGGTCTCAGCTCTGCCCGATATCGCCGACTTCAAGTCAGGCCGGGACCTCTCTGCCTGGATGGGGCTGACGCCCAAACCTCATTCAACCGGCAGCAAGGAGAGGCTGGGGCGCATCTCAAAGATGGGCAATAGGTATCTACGGCGCCTGCTTTACCTAGGTGCCATAGCGCAGGTCAGCGCCCGGCGTCGTGGTGAGGCCGGGGATGACTGGCTGTGGCAGATCATACAGCGCAAGAAGCCCAAGCAGGCCGCGATCGCTCTGGCCAATCGCATGGCGCGCACAGCTTACGCGCTGATGAAGCATGGGACGAAATATCAGGTGGCAACCGCCGCCTGAAGGAGATCGGAGCAAATCGCTCCAAACGAGACGGGCAAGTGCATCGTGAAATGATGGCAAATGACGGACACATCGCCAAGGATACCCTGTTCGGACCGGAGCGCTTTCAAGCGCGTGCCATTGATTGGGACCAAAGCGACCGCGGACTTTCATCAAGGCGCGCGGCCATCGTGCTGCATTTCAGACGCCGTATACATGGCCGCAACCGAAATCATGCTGGATTCTACCGAAAAACCCTTGCCCAGCGGGAGCCATCCATACATGTGTCCGACTTGACCCCTGCCGGGCCTGTGACTACAGGCCGTGCGCTTGAAATAACCACGGAACCTGACCGACATGACCGACCTCTCCATGCTCGCCCAATCTGCCAAGGCCTGGCCGTTTGAATTGGCGCGCGCGCTGAAGAAACGGGTCGATGATCAGGCGAGGGCGGGCGAGCGCAAGGCCGATGACCCCGTCGTCTTCGAAACCGGCTATGGTCCCTCGGGCCTGCCGCATATCGGTACGTTCGGGGAAGTGGTGCGCACGACAATGGTGCGCCACGCCTTCGAGGTGCTCACAGGCGGCAAGATTCCGACGCGCCTGATCTGTATCTCGGATGACATGGACGGCATGCGCAAGGTGCCGCCGACCGTGCCGAACCCGGAAAGCCTTGAGCCCTACCTGCAGCAGCCGCTGACCTCGGTGCCGGATCCGTTCGGGACGCATGACTCTTATGGCGCCCACATGAATGCGCGACTCTGTGCCTTCCTCGACCAGTTCGGATTCCAGTACGAGTTCGTCTCGGCGACGGAATGCTACAAGTCCGGCCGGTTCGACCCGATGCTGCGCCGCGCCGCCGAGAAGTTCGACGAGATCATGGCCGTGATGCTGCCGACGCTCGGCGCCGAACGCCAGGCCACCTATTCGCCCTTCCTGCCGATCTCGCCGAGCACGGGCCGGGTTCTCTATGTGCCGATGAAACATGTCGATTCCGCCAAGGGCGAAGTCACGTTTGAAGATGAAGATGGCACGGACATCACGCTGCCGGTCACGGGCGGGCATGTGAAGATGCAGTGGAAGCCGGATTTCGGCATGCGCTGGGCCGCGCTTGGCGTCGACTTTGAAATGTTCGGCAAGGACCATCAGGCCAATGCGCCGATCTATTCCCGCATCGCCAAGATCCTCGGCCATCGCCCACCGGAGCAATATGTCTACGAGCTGTTCCTGGACGAGAAGGGCGAGAAGATTTCCAAGTCCAAGGGCAATGGCATCTCTGTCGAAGAGTGGCGCGCCTATGCGCCGGACGAGAGCCTGTCGCTATTCCAGTTCCAGAAGCCGCGCGTCGCCAAGAAACTCTATTTCGATGTGATCCCGAAAACGGTCGATGAATACCTGACCTTCCTCGAGAAGTACCCGGATGAAGAGCCCGCGCGCCAGCTGGAAAACCCGGTCTGGCACATCCATTCGGGCAGTCCGCCAAAAGCGGACGTTCCGGTTAGTTTTGCACTGCTGCTTAACCTCGTGGCGGTGGCCAATCCCGAGGACAAGAGCCAGCTATGGGGCTTCATCTCGCGCTATGCACCGGAAGCCTCTGCGGAGACCCATCCGCTGCTCGACAGTCTCGCGGGCTATGCGATGCGCTATTACCGCGACTTCGTGCTACCCGCGAAAGTGTTCCGCGCGCCGAGCGAGCAGGAACGTTCGGCGATGGTCGACCTCTCGGCGCGTCTGAAGGCTTTCGATGAAGAGCCGACGCCCGAGAACCTGCAGACGCTGACGTTCTCCATTGGCAAGGACCACAGTTTCGAAAACCTGCGAGACTGGTTCAAGGCGCTCTATGAAGTCCTGCTCGGGCAGGAACAGGGGCCACGCTTCGGCAGCTTTGCGGCGCTTTACGGTATCGACAATACGGCTCGCCTGATCGATGAGGCGCTCGCGCGCTAACGGGGATTTAACCGTGAAACGGGGCAGGGGTCCTCTAGGCTCCCATCGAACCGGAAAGCGAACCTGCCCATGAAGACCTACCAGGCCCTCCTGCTTGCGCCGCTCCTGCTGGCAATGCCGGCTTGCGTTGCGACGAAAATCGTCACCGTCCCGGTCGGCCTTGCCGTGGGCGCCACGAAGGTTGCCGGAAAGAGCGTTGTCTATGTCGGCGGCACGGCTGTGCGAACAACCGGCGACGTACTGGATGGGCCGGACGAGATGGCCAAACTGGACGTCACGCTGAAGACACGCACGGGCCGCACCAAGCACGTGCGCAAGACGGTCAAGGTCAAGTCTATCGAGCGCGAACTCAAGAAGATCGAGAAAAAGGGCCGCATCGTCGACGTTGAGGTCACGAAGGCAGGCTAGGTCTATTCGGCGGCCGGGGGCGCCTCCACGCGGCCCATGAACATGACCGTGCCCGTCGGCTTGTGCCGCAAGGCGATGAGGAAGGGGTGGTCGGCGCAAAATTCGACCGGTTCCTCCTGCGGCACCATGATGGCGGCGCGTGCCATGATGATCGCAGTGGCGGCCGCCGCCTCGGTGCCTTTTTCGTCGATCTCGAGGAAGGTCTTGTGTAGCACCTGGCTGATCATCAAGTCACCGGGGCCTGCGCCTTCGATCAGGCCCGAAAAATCCGCATCGGCCGTGAAGGCGTCGCCAAGGCCGAGGCCGATCATCACATCATTGAGCTGATAGTCCGCCTCGATCTTCACCTTGGGCAGGACGACATGCACGCGCTTTTCAGCGGCGGTGTCCATGTCGGCCAGCAGGCCGGTAAAGCTGGCCGGTGTCATCGCATTTGCGACACCGGCCAGGCCGCCCTGCGCATCCGGCAGGATCACGGTGAGGACGTAGTTGTCGCCCATGTAGTCGAGGTCTAGCGCGGCATAGCCGTCGCGGGAGAGGTGACGCGCCTTCTTCAGCGTCTGGTTCATCAGCTTTGCGGTGATCTCGCCGCCGGGCGCGTAAAAGGGGCCGTCGCTGGTCGCTTCCGCCTTGAAGGGGCTTTTCCAGTCGGCCTTGAACCAGACAGCATTGGTGAGGATCAGCTCGGTAAGGCCCGGCTTGATCGCGGAGGGCGGGATCAGGTCCTTGATTCTGTCGTTGGTGTGGGCTTCCACCCAGTCATTGATCAGGCGGGCTGCGGTGGCAGGCTGGGTGAAGTCCACCAGTGCGACCTTGGCCTTCATCGCGTCTTCAACGGCGGCGCGGTAGGGCGCCTGCAATCTGGACCCCTGCCGCAGCCAGACGGCATTGGCGATGGTCAGCTTGGCCGTGTCGGTGTCGCTGACGACCGCCTCGGAGAGGGCCTGCTCGGCGGCCGGGAACATGTCGGGCGAAACCGCATCATAGCCGAACAGCGTGGCCATGTGATCGGCCGTCTCGCCGGCGGCGCCCGGATAGAGGAGGGCAAAGGCGCCGCTCACCGAGGCGGGTGAGACGAAGACATTGCCGGGCTTGCCGTCCAGCGCGTCATAGAGCGACCAGGCGAAGAGATTGTTGCCGCGGGCAAGCTTTCCTGCCGTTTCCAATTCGGTCACCGCCATGGGCACAGGCTGGGCCTCCTGTTCCGGAAGGACATACTGCGCCGGTTCGTCCAGCGCGCCGGGTGTGTTCGCTTCCGATGCGGGCGCGTGATGCTGCTGGCAGGCGGCAAGGGCGCCCAGCGCGGCGAGAGCAGGGACAATCAGACGGCGCATGGGAATCCTCCGTATGGTTTTAGCGAACCCCTTACCCAGGCCCCGGCTTTATGACTATTCTGCGGCGATCAGCGTCGTTTTCACTTTCGGCATGTCGCCCATGGGCCAGCCTTTCCAGAGGGCGGCTTCTTTCGCGCTCTCAAGGGCGACGGCGGCATCCTTGATGTGGCCATATCCACGTATGTCATCCGGGACTTCCGCGATGGCGACAGCAAGGGCGTGGTTCGTGGCCGTCAGGTCCGTCGCAAGCGTCCCCAATGTCTCCAGATAGGTGTCGCGCAGGGCACGTTCCATCTTGCGCTCTTCGGTGCGGCCGAAAAGGTCGAACGGGGTTTCGCGCAGGCCCTTGAGTTTCGTGAGCAGTTTGAAGCCGAGCATCATCCAGCCGCCGAAATGCTTTTTCTTCAGGTGGCCATGGCTGTCCTTCTTCGAGATCAGGGGAGGGGCCATCCAGAAGCGCAGCTTGCCGCCCTTGAACTGGCTGGCCAGCTGTTTGGCAAAATCACCATTTGTGTAGAGACGGGCGACTTCATACTCGTCCTTGTAGGCCATCAGTTTGAAAGCGTAGGTCGCGGCGGCGCGGGACAGCTTTTCCCCCAAGTCAGCGGCTTCTTCGGCTGTGCGCACGCGCGTGACGGCATCACGATACTGCTGGGCATAGGCGAGGTTCTGGTAGGCGACGAGGCGCGCGGCGCGATCATCGATCAGCTCGTCCAGCGTTTTCGGTTCCAGGTGGCCACGCGGATCGTGCTGGGCGACGAGACGGTCCGGGGCCGCTGCTGCGATGCGGCCGATGTTGAACGCGGCCATGTTGTCGTCGACCTTGGTGCCGTTGAGGCGGATCGCGCGGTAGAGACCGCGCAGCGAAACGGGCACGGCGCCCTTCTGCCAGCTGTAACCGACCATGATCATGTTCGTGTAGATCGCGTCATGGAGATATCCGACAGCGAGCGCTTCGGCATCGAAGGCCCCGAAGTCACGGGCCTGGCGCTTCACGCGTGCGGCCAGCAGGTCGCTCTCGAACCGTTTCGACCGGTTGCGGATAAACTCGCTGGTTGGGGTGACGTCCGAGTTGGCATAGGCCGCTGTGCGGGCGGGATCCATCAGCAGGAGGGCGTCGCCGCCCGCCGCGACGACCAGGTCGCAGGCGATGATCAGGTCGGCGCTGGCCGGGGGCACGCGGCCGGTCGAGATGGCGCTTGGTTCGCGGGCGAAACGGATGTGCGAGAGGACGGGGCCACCTTTCTGGGCAAGGCCTGTCATGTCGAGCGAGGAGGCGGCATTGCCATCCACGTGCGCGGCCATGGCGAGGACAGCCGCAACGGTCGTCACGCCGGTGCCGCCGACGCCGGTGAAGAGCACGTTCCACGGCTGGGCCAGGCTGGGCGTCTCAGGCAGGGGCAGGCCGGACGCATCGAATTCGCGGCGGACTTCGCCGGTCCAGGCCGGCTCGCCGTCTTTCACGGTGACGAAGCTGGGGCAGAAGCCAGTGAGGCAGGAAAGATCGGTATTGCAGGTCGACTGGTTGATCCGGCGCTTGCGGCCCAGCTCGGTCTCGACCGGTTCGACAGACAGGCAGTTCGATTTCACCGAACAGTCGCCGCAGCCTTCGCAGACTTCCTGGTTGATGATGACGCGCACGCGGTCGGGCGCGATGAGGCCGCGCTTGGACCGGCGGCGCTTTTCCGTGGCGCACATCTGGTCATAGATCATGACCGAGACGCCTGGCGTTGCGCGCAGCATGACCTGCACGTCTTCGAGGTCTTCACGGTCATAGATTTTCACGCGGCGCGGCAGGTTCTTCACGCCGGCATAGCGGGTCGGGTCTTCAGTCACGATGACGATGGTCTGGACGCCTTCGGCTTCGACCTGCTGTGCGATCTGGGCCGGTGTCTGCCCGGATTCGACATGCTGGCCGCCGGTCATGGCGACCGCGTCATTGTAGAGGATCTTGTAGGTCATCTTGGCGCCGGACGTGACGGCGGCGCGGATGGCGAGGCTGCCCGAATGGGAATAGGTGCCGTCGCCGAGATTGACGAACACATGGTCTTCATCGGTAGCCCAGTGCTGGCCGACCCAGGCGATGCCTTCGCCGCCCATCTGGCTGGTCATGTCCGTCTTCCGGTCTGGCATGAAGTTGGCCATGTAATGGCAGCCGATTCCGGCCAGTGCGCGCGAACCTTCCGGCACGGTGGTCGATGTGTTGTGCGGGCAGCCGGAACAAAAGTGCGGGCTGCGGACGGTGGGCGAGGAATTCGTGCGCGCAGCTTCGCCAGCGCGGCCGACGCGGTCGAAATAGGCATCGGCGCGGGCAGTATCCCAGCCTGTGGGGATGATCTTCATCAGGGCGGTGGCCATTTCGGGAATGGTGATCGAGGCGACGTCGGAGAGGAGCGGCGTGCCCTCTGCCGTGCGCTTGCCTTCGACGACCGGGCGCTTGGAATCCGGCAGGTCATAGAGCGCTGATTTGAGCTGGTCCTCGATCAATGGCCGCTTGTGTTCGATGACGACCACGCGTTCTAGGCCGGCGCAAAATTCGCGGACGCCTTCCGGTTCCAGCGGCCAGGGCATGGCGACCTTGAAAACGGTGAGGCCGAGACGGCCGGCCTCTTCGGGCGTCAGGCCGATGGCGGCCAGCGCTTCGAACACGTCGCGGGCAGCCTGGCCGGTGACGATGACGCCGATGCGAGGCTTGGGTGATGGCACGATGACATGGTCGAGACGGTTGGCGCGGACGTAGGCCTGTGCGGCAGGAAGCTTGAAGTGGCGCAGGCGCGCTTCCTTGTCGAGTGGTGTGTCGCCCCGGCGCATATGGACGCCGGCTTCCGGCAGGGGGAAGGAAGGCGCGACAAAGCTGAAGCGGTCGAGGTCGATGTTGACCACGGCACCGGAATCCATCGTGTCGGCCAGGGCGACGAGGCCTGTCCACGCGCCGCTATAGCGGCTCATGTTCCAGCCGTGGATGCCATAGTCGAGTACGTCCTGGATCGAAGCGGGATTCAGCACCGGGATTTCGGCATCCGCCATGGCGAATTCCGACTGCGAGGGCAGGGTCGAGGATTTGCAATTATGGTCATCGCCGATAATGGCAAGGACGCCGCCAAGCGCTGACGTGCCGGCGGCATTGGCGTGCTTGAAGACGTCGCCTGTACGATCGACGCCGGGTGCCTTGCCGTACCAGATGCCGAACAGGCCGTCGAAACGCGCACCGGGGAACAGGCCGAGCTGCTGGCTGCCCCAGACGGCGGTAGCGCCGAGATCTTCGTTCAGGCCTTCCCAGAACTGGATGTCATGGGAGTCGAGCAGGCCCTGAACCGCCCGTAATTGCTGGTCATATCCGCCCAGCGGCGAGCCGCGATAGCCGGAGATGAAGCCGGCCGTATTGACGCCCGACGCGCGGTCCAGCCGCTTGCGGTCAAGCGGCAGGCGCACCAGCGCCTGGATGCCCGTCATGAAGGCATTTCCCTCGACAAGTTCGTATTTGTCGTCCAGCGTGACTTCACGGTGTTTCATTGATGTGCCATCCCGAATAACAGTTTGGCAGATTATTGGGCAATTTGAGCGAAATTGCTTGCCTTTCTTGCGCCATTCCGTGTAATTCAGGGCATAATATGCCTTGAAACAGGGAGTTTCGAAGAAAATTGGCCCAAGATATTGATACGATTGACGCCCGCATCCTCGACATTATCCAGCACGACGCGAGCCTCTCGGTCGCTGACATTGCCGACCGGGTCGGTCTGTCCTCGTCGCCGTGCTGGCGCCGGATCAAGCGCATGGAAGAGGCTGGTTTCATTACCGGTCGGGTCACGCTGCTGGATAATTTTGCCCTTGGCCTGAATTTCGAAGTGATGGCGAGCGTGAAACTAGCGCTGCCGAGCCGGGCCAATCTCGAGGCCTTCGAGGCTATCGTGCAGGGCTGGTTAGAAGTGATCGAGTGCATGACGGTAACCGGTGCGGTCGACTATATGATCCATGTGGTGACGACAGACATGCATGCCTATGACAATTTCCTGCGCGACAAGCTGCTCGGCTCGGCGCTTGTTTCCGACGTGCAGTCGCGAATTGTGGTGCGCGTGTCGAAGCGGACGACGGCGTTGCCGCTGGGCCTTGTCAGTGACCGGTTGAAATCCTCCTGAAGTCTATCCTTCCAGCATTCTAACAGACGTCACGTGTCCGTCGGACTGGTTGAGGAAGCGCGCCGCGCCGCCCGGCCAGGCCTGTAGGCGTGTGCGCATCATGCCGGAGGCAGGTTCGCCGCCGAACAGGGGCTCAGGCTCAAAGCACACCCATGCAAGAGGCGCTTCTCGTGTCGCATCGGCACCGGCGGCTTCGATGGCGCGCTGGATTCGCTGACGGGTTTCCACGGGCGGATAGATCAGGAAAACCGAGTGATAGATGACGGTCATGCCGCCGCTGCGGCGATTGGCGAGTTTGGCTTCCAGCCATTCAGCCGCGTCGGCCCTGTCGACTTTGACATCAGTTTCACGGGCGAGCGCGATGGCGGCGTCGAGGCGGGCGAGGCGTTCGGGCTGGTCGGGCCAGACATAGGCTCTGAGCCTGAGCGCCTGGGCGGGGTCTGACAGGTCGAGCGGGCCGAGATCACAGGCGGCGCGCGACCGGATGACGGGGGCGGCAGGCAGGTGCTTAGGGGGCGGTCCGTCCCAGTCGGTCTCGATCAGGACATTTGAAGTGCCTTGGCGTTGCCAGCCGGCGGTGCGGTAATTGTAACGGTCCCAGTTCTGGTTGAGGCCGGCGCTGGCGCCGAGTTCGAGCAAGTCCATCGGGCCGTTGAACCCGGCAGCAAGATCAAGGAAGGCGGGCAGGAGGGCGATGCAGCGGCGGGTCTCGTTGGTCTGGGGCGGGGACGGGACGAAGGCGGTGACGATGTCCCGGTGGCGGGCGAGATAGTCGCGGGCGACGGGCCAGACCTGTTCCATGGTCCAGCCGGGATTGGCGGCGGGGTAGAGGGCGGTGAGCCCGGGCGCGGTGCCGTTGAGGGCGGCGTGGTGCAGGGCGCCGGCGAGGCGGAGACCGAGGGCGTCGCGGCGTGGATTGGTGCGCCAGTCGCCGACGAGTTCGTGCACGATCGCGCCGCTGTGCAGGTCGGCGGCCATGGCGATCAGGAGCTTGGCCGTGAAGGTTGAGCCGAGGTCGTGGCACCAGCCGGCCTGTTCGATGAAATGGGCGTGGATTCGGTCGTCTGTCATGCAGCTGGTCTCAGGGCGCGGCGGAGGGGTGGAGCACGGGCCGGTAGCCTGCAGCCAGGGCGGCGCAGGTGGCGCGCGGGGTCAGGCGCTGGGCGCGGGCGGGGAGCGGCGCGGGGATGCCATAGCCGCCGAAGGACCAGGCGCGGGCCATGTTCCCCCATTTGAGAAACGCCTTGCCGCCCAGAGTGAAGAAGGCCGCGTCGGGCAGGGTGGCGGGGTCCACCGTCTCGCGGGCACATTCACCCTTTATCACAGACTGGATCTCGCCAGCGATGAGGGCGTCGACACAGCTGACGGGTTCCCTGTCGGACACGCGGCCTGCCTTGTCCAATGCGGCGCGGAACGCGAGGGCGTCGGGGCGGCGGCATTCGTAGCAGGGGCGGTGGCCGCCTGCGAGAGCGGTGGCCTCGTCGAGGAAGAAGAGTTCGGTATACAGGCCCGGCAGCATCAGCGGACGTTTGCGACCCTTGAAGTCCAGCACACAGATGATCCAGCGCTGGCTGGTCCAGTGGCGGGGTTTCAGCGCCTGGTCCGGCGTGTGGATACAGCCGCCGCGATTGCCCATGAACAGGCCGCGATCGGGCACGGCGTGAATCTCGCCGAAGGGGTCAACGCGGTTTGGCAGGGGCATGGGTATTCTCCTCCTCAAACGCAAAAGCCCGGACAGTGCGATGGCACGGCCCGGGCTTCCAATTGGCGTGTGGCCGGTGGACTAGAAGCGCTCGACGGCCATGGCGATGCCTTCGCCGCCGCCGATGCAGAGCGAGGCCATGCCCTTCTTGACGCCGCGGTCTTCCATGGCGGCCAGCAGGGTGATGATAACACGAGCACCAGAGGCACCGATCGGGTGGCCCATGGCGCACGCGCCGCCGTTCACGTTCAGCTTGTCATGGCTGATGCCGAGTTCCTTCATGGCGATCATCGGAACGACCGCGAAGGCTTCGTTGACTTCCCAGAGGTCGACATCCTCGATTTTCCAGCCGGCCTTTTCGAGCGCCTTCTTCATGGCCGGCACGGGCGCGGTGGTGAAATATTCCGGCTCGTGCGCGTGGCTCGACGAGGCGACGATCTTGGCGATCGGCGTCAGGCCGCGTTTCTTGGCTTGCGACAGGCGCATCAGCACCATGGCAGCTGCGCCATCGGAAATGCCCGAAGCGTTGGCGGCCGTGACCGTGCCGTCTTTCGAGAAGGCCGGGCGCAAGGTCGGGATCTTGTCGGGCATGGCGGTGCGGGGCAGTTCGTCACTGTCGACAATCGTGTCACCCTTGCGGCCTTTCACGGTGACCGGTGCGATCTCGCGCTTGAACTTGCCGTTCTTGGTCGCGTTCTGGGCGCGGGTCAGCGTTTCGAGCGCGTAGGCGTCCTGCTGTTCGCGCGTGAACTGGTATTCGCCGGCGATCTTGTCAGCGAAGAGGCCCATCGGGCCGTGCGAATAGGCGTCCGACAGGCCGTCGAGGGCCATATGGTCTTCAGACGTCATCGCGCCATACTTGTGGCCCTTGCGGACGTTCAGCAGGTGGGGCGCATTGGTCATGGATTCCATGCCGCCGACGATGACGATGTCGGCATCGCCCGCCATGATGGCATTGCGGCCCATGACAGTGGCCTGCATGCCGGAGCCGCACATCTTGTTGATCGTGGTGGCCTCGAGGCCCTTGTCTTCACCGGCCTTAAAACCGGCCTGGCGGGCAGGGGCCTGGCCCTGGCCAGCGGGAAGGCAGTTGCCCATGATGATTTCGTTCGCTTCGCCGGGCTTCAGCTTCGCTTCGGCGACAGCAGCCTTGACGGCGATGGCGCCGAGCTCGTTGGCGCTGAGGCTGGCGAGATCGCCAAGCAGGCCGCCCATCGGGGTGCGGGCCATACCGACGATGACGACGGGATCGATTTCAGACATTCAAGGTTCCTTCCAGTACGCATTTTCTTGCAGTTGCGAACACATAGGCGCCTTGACGCGGCGGACGTCAAGACCGGGCGGGGATCACCCGCTCGCGCGGCACAAAAACCGTGTTCTTTTCGATTTCATCCATGGCTAGCTCGGCCAGATCGGAAATCCGGCGGGGAATATAATCCCGGTCCGTAAGAAACGTGACGAGTTCGCTGCGGGTGGCACCGAAGCGGGCTTCGCGGTCGTCTATCTCGCAGAGGATGGAGGGCCGGAACCTGTCGATCGCGGCTTCGGCGCCGCGCAGGACGGCGAGTTCGCCGCCTTCGACATCGATCTTGATGAAGGAGACAGGGCCTGTTTCGATACGAGCGAGGACGGCGTCGAGCGTTGTCAGGCTGACCAGTTCCTTCTTGACGTCGAAACGGCCTGAAAAGTCGGCGGCGTCGCCAATATGGGCGAGGCCGATGCCGACATTGCCCTTGGACTTGATCGGCACCGAGAGCACGGTGAGGCCGTGCGTGTCGCCGAGGGCTACGGGCACGACGAGGATGTTGGATGCCTTTTTCAGGAAGCCGGCCATGGTGAGAATGGAGCGCGGCATGGATTGCGGCTCGATGGCGATCACCAGGCCGCCCTGCGAGAGCTGGGACAGGCGGCGGGAGAAATCGCCCACATTGGCGCCGACATCCACCGTGGTGCTGCCGGGCGGGATGAGGCATTGCAGCATGCCGAGTTCACAGGCGCCGTCATTCATTTCGGCGTGCGACTGCAGGAAGATCGCCTTGAACAGCTTTTCCAGCGCCGTCTTGCGGTAGCCGAGAAGGAAGGCATTGGCCTGACTGATCATGGGGCGCTCGTACGTTAATTCGAGCTGGTGTGGCGCGTACAGCCTGCGGTGGCAATCGGAAACTGAAGCGGCTTGTGTGAATTGCGTGTCAGGACGCGCCGCGATCCCTGCTTGCAGCACGGGCGGCCACAGTCTTCGGTGGGAAGGCGCGGCGGCAGGGGGGTGTGGAGGGCGGCGTAAAATGAGGATTCATCCCGAGCGAAGTCGAAGGACGGGCCCGGGGAGGGCTGAACTCGCCAACGCTCGTCCTTCGGCTCCGCTCAGGATGAGCGTTCAGGGCGGTGCGGGATGTGTGGTGATCATCTGCGCGCCCGGCATGATGCGCGGAAAAAGCCTGAAGGGTGCACGGACATAAGTGCATTCCGGCTCGGGCGGCGAGCGTGTGAGCCGGTCCAGCGCCGTGACGGCGGGGACGGGGCATTGCCAGGTGACGGGCGCGTGCGGCGCATCGGCGATATAGACGACGCGGAGACGGCCCGTCGCGTAGCAGACATGGATCATCACTTCGCGGCGATGGCGCATCTGCGCGCGCTTGATCAGCATCAGCTGTACCCACACGAAAGGCCGCATCCAGATGTGGAAGCAGGCGAGCAGGGCGGCGATGTCAGCGCGGTTCATGGGGCGAGTATACGGGCGTGCCGGGGAGGGGGGATAAGTTTGCGTGCGCGCGCAGTGATTGCGGGTGTGAAGGTGGGGAAAGCCTCATCCTCCCCCGCAAAGCAGGGGGCGCGGCCTCTCATCGGCGGGCCGCCGGCCATGGACTGGCGTTTTGGCCTTGTGCACAGGTGAGCGAAGCTTCACACTTAAGGGTGGAGCGTCCGCGCCTTGGACGCTGGTAAAAGGGAACGATACGATATGCTGAAACTATACGGATTTCCGGCGTCAAATTATTTCAATATGGTTAAGATGGCCCTGATGGAGAAGGACGCTCCGTACAAAGAGGTTCGCGTCTACACGGGACAATCGGAAGACTTCCTTGCCAAGAGCGCGATGGGAAAAATACCCTGCCTGGAAACCCCGGACGGGTTCCTGACCGAAACCAGCGTGATCCTTGAATATATCGAGGAAGCGGTCGATGGCCCCTCATTCTTTCCGGTCGATGCTTTCGCGCGGGCGCGTGCCAGGGAGCTGCTGAAATATTCCGAACTCTATCTCGAGCTGCCGGCCCGGCGGTGTTTTGGCGAGGCCTTTTTCGGAACCGGACCGGTGTCTGACGAAGTGAAGGACAATGTGCGGCCCATCCTGGAAAAAGGGTGCCGCGCAATCCAGCGCCTGGGACGGTTTTCGCCTTATCTTGCCGGCGATGACATCTCCTACGCAGATTTCGTGTTCATGCATTCGTTTCCGAATGCCGCGGCGGTGGCCAAGATCGTGTTTGACTGGAACCTGAACGACGCCCTTCCCGAGGCCGCGAAGCTGCTTGAGCGCCTGCAGCAGCGCCCCGTTGCCATCAAGGTGGCCGAAGACGCTAAGAACGGCATGCGCGAATTCCGGGAAGCCTATGGCATGAAAGGCTGACCCGTGCGGGCAAGGCTGGGCGTGCTGCACCTTGCGTCGGGGTGTCGGTTTTCCTGGAATGCAACCCACGCTGACGCCCACGGAAGGACATGGACAATGGATTTTGCAACGCGCGCCCCTCGCTGCATCTCTCCTTTGTCGAAAGTCGCTTCCCATGCCTGCATTTATCACCCTGAATTCCGTTTCCACGCCTGATTCCCGGCCACTGTTTGGCGGCCTGACACTGTCTGTCGGACAGGAAAGGATCGGCCTTGTCGGGCGCAATGGCTGTGGCAAGTCCACGCTGCTGGACCTGATCGCCGGCGAGGCGCCGCCCGCCAGCGGAACAGTACACCCCGCCGGGCTGGTGGGGCGGCTGGTGCAGGTGCCCGATGAGACATTGAGCGCTGGGTGTGGCCGACGGGCTCGCCCGCCTGGAGCGGCTGGAGGCGGGGGAGGGGCGTGTTGCCGATGCCGCCGAGGCGGACTGGACGCTGGCCGGGCGGCGTCGTGGCGGCGAGCGGCTGAGGGCGGGAATGGCCTGCGTGTTCGCGCGGGCCGCGCCGCCGCTGATGGTGGTGCTGGACCAGCCGACCAATCATCTCGACCTGGCGGCAGTGGAACTGCTGGAAGACGCACTGTCAGGCTTTGACGGCGCGCTGGTCGTGGGCAGCCATGACGCGGCTTTCCTCAGCGCGATCGGTGTGACGCGCGCGGTAAGGCTCTAGTCGGCGAGGGCGGCTTCGATGTCGCCGACAAGTTCGGCATCGGCAGGTTTCGTAGCTGACGGGTAGGCCTTGATTGGCGTGCCCGCGCCATTGGTGAGCACTTTGTGGAAGTTCCATTTCGGCTGGGCGGCCGCCCCCAGCGTGGCGACGGCGTTCAGGTAGAACGGGTGTTCTTCCGCCCCGGAGACGGCGTATTTTTTCGTCAGCGGGAACGTCACTCCGTAATTGATCCGGCAGAAGGTTTTCACTTCGGCCTCGGTGCCCGGTTCCTGGCCGCCGAAATCGTTCGACGGCACACCCACAATCACCAGGCCCTGATCCTTGAAGGTCTCGTAGAGTTCCTCAAGGCCGGCATATTGGGGCGTGTAACCGCATTTCGAGGCGGTATTGACGACAAGAACGGCCTTGGCGCCGAGCTGGGCGAGGTCGAGCGGCTGGCCGTCTATGGTGATGAATTCGGTGGCGTGCATGGCTGGGGTCTCCGGCGAGGTGAGGGCGGCGGAGGATGTGTCGGCGAGTGCGACGCAGGGCAAGGTGGCCAAGACGGCCAGACAGGCGAGCGGGCGAAACGGCATGGCACGGAATCCTTCCGGAACTAGCGACCTCATATAGGGCAAACCGAACGCGTGTCACGCAGGCCGGACAAATCTTATCGAGGGATAACGACCGACCGGTCGCGTTTACTTACCTTTTTTCGCCTTGGGCGCTGGCGCTTCGATCTCGAAGGTCATTTGCAGGTTGACGCGATAGGTCGCGATCTTGCCGTTCTTCACGGTGGTCGACATGTTGTTGACATTGGCCGAGGCGAGGCCGCGGACCGTCTTGGAAAAGCGGCTGACGGCGTTCTGGACCGCATCCTCGAAGGATACGGTGGACTCGGCGAGAATCTGTTCGGATTTCATGATGGCCATGGAGGACCTCCTTGTTCAAGTGTGGAACAGGTGAACCATACAACGCCTAAAAAGCGTATTTGCCAAGGTGACTCTCGTGAAACGGGAACGGGGGACGTTCGCAGATGGGCGGATCAGACCAGGACAAGACCGACTTCGGAGCCTTCCTGCCAGATCACGCGGGCCTGGCCGCTGACATTGACGGCCCTCGCATTGAGCGTGACGAAGGCGGGCATGATTTCATTGGTCGGGAACCGCAGGCGCACACCGCTTGCCGAATAGTCGAGCACGATGCCCTTGCGCATATAGCCCGATTCATAGGTAACAGAGGCTTCGCGATAGGAGCTTCCGCGCAGCGGGCGCGGCGTGGTCTGCACGTCTGCAACAGCATGCTCGATCCGGTCGCCGGCGGGGGCGACAGGCTTTTTGGAACCGAACACGCGGGTCATCAGGGACATCAATACTTACTCTTTCAGGTCCGTCTGGATCAGTGCGATCCGTTCACCCCACCGGCGTGCAACTATCACGCCAATCATTAACTGCAGCTTAGAAACGGCGAGGGCGGACAAAAAAAGCGGCGCCCTGGGGCACCGCTTTCTGTATTATCAACTACAGGTAAAATGATTACCAGATCTTGATGCGCTGTTCCGGCGGCAGGTAGAGCGCATTGTCCGGCGTGACGCCGAATGCCGCGTACCATGCATCAAAATTGCGCACGATACCGTTGACCCGGTAATTGGGCGGCGAGTGCGGGTCCGTCAGCATCTGGCGGCGCATGGCCTCTTCGCGGTTCTTCGAACGCCACACCTGGGCCCAGGACATGAAGAAGCGCTGGTCGCCGGTCAGGCCGTCGATCACCTTGTCTTCCTTGCCGTCCAGGCTGAGATGGTAGGCCTTGTAGGCCATTGAGAGGCCGCCGAGGTCGCCGATATTCTCGCCGAGCGTGAGCGCGCCATTGACGCAGGTCTGGCCGTCATCATACGGGCAGAAGGCATTGTACTGGGCGACGAGCGCGCCGGTCTTGACCTTGAAATTGGCCTCGTCCTCAGCCGTCCACCAGTTGCGCAGCATGCCGGTGCCGTCTGACTTGGCGCCCTGATCGTCAAACCCATGGCCGATTTCGTGGCCGATCACGCCGCCGATGGCACCGTAATTGACGGCCGGGTCGGCGCTGAGGTTGAAGAAAGGCGGCTGCAGGATGGCGGCCGGGAACACGATCTCGTTGCGGTTGGGCGAGTAATAGGCGTTCACCGTCTGGGGCAGCATGCCCCACTCCGTCTTGTCGATCGGCTGGCCGAGATCGGACAGCATGTCCTGGTAGGCCCAGGCATTGACGGCCATCTGGTTGGCGAAGGCCTCATCGCTGACGGCGAGGCTGTCATAGGTTTCGAACTTGTCCGGATAGCCGATCTTCGGCGTGAACAGGTTCAGCTTGGCCTCGGCTTCGGCCTTGGTTGCCGCTCCCATCCAGTCGAGGGATTCAAGGTTTCCGGACAGGGCGACACGGAGGTTGGCGACGAGCTGGTCCATCGCGGCCTTGTTCTCGGCCGGAAAATAGCGCGCGGCATAGACCTTGCCGACCGCTTCGCCGACGGATTCCTCGACAGTGTCGACACCGCGCTTCCAGCGCTCGCGCTGTTGCTCAAGGCCGTTAAGGGTCTTGCCGTAGAAATCGAACACGGTGTTGTCGATGCTGGCGGGCAGGACGTCGGACGTGTCGATCAGGAGGTGGGCGGTCAGGTAGGCCTTCCACTGGTCCATCGGTGCCGTCTGCATGACCTTGAACAGGCCGGGTATGCCGCCGCCGGACACTTTTGCCAGCTGGTCAGCATCGAGGCCGTTCTCGGCAATCTCTTCTGCCGTCGGGGTGACCTGGCGCACGACAAACGCGGCCTGGTCGCCAAGGTCGAGCGCGTCGATCAGCGCAGCGGTCGGGAAGGCGCCGCCAAGGGCGATGAGTTCGGCCTTCGTCACCTTGTTATAGGTGAGGTTGCGGTTGCGGCCTGCTGCGCGGTCCCAATGGGCTTTGGCGATCTCGGTCTCGAGGGCGATCACCTTGTCGGCGGCAGCACCGGCGTCGTCATAGCCGGCTGCGCCGAGCAGGGAAGAGAGCATGGCCTTGTAGGCGGCGCGCAGCTCGGTGTTCTTGTCGCTGTCGACGAGATAATAGTCGCGGTCGCCCATGCCGAGGCCAGCCTGGGTGATGTAGAAGATATACTGGTCGGTCTGCTTGGAATCGACATCGACCCAGCCGCCGACAGGCGCGGTGAAGCCGTTGGCGGCGAAGACTTTTGCGAGGTCTTCGCGCGTCTCCATGGCCTGTATGCGGTCGAGATAGGGCCGTGCCGGGGCAAGGCCCTTCGCTTCGATGGCAGCGGTGTCGAGATAGGCGTTATAGATGCCGGCGACCTTGCCTTCCAGCGTGGCCGGGTCCGGCTTGGCAGCGGCGAGTTCGTCGATGATCTTGCGCACGCGCTGCTCTGATTTTTCGGCGAGCAATGTGAACGAGCCGTAGCGCGTCCGGTCGCTGGGGATTTCGAACGTGTCGAGCCACTTGCCATTCACATAGGCAAAGAAATCGTCGCCGGGGTTCATGTCGGCCTTCACATTGTCGAGGTTGATGCCCCATTGGCCCCAGGTATCGGGCGTGGACAGTTCCAGCCCCTCGGCTGTGACGTATTTTCCGTCGGCGTTGATGACCGGTGCGGGGGCTTCGGCGGTGGTCGTCTCCGCCTTGTGCTTGCCCGGCCCACAGCCTGTGAGGAGCGTGATCGCGGCCGCGCCCAGCATGAGATGTTTCATGTGCATGTCTCCATATGCGTGGCGTATCCCTTTTCCGCCCTGTCAGGGGAGGGGCGGGACGCACCGAGGTTGAGTTGCGTGTTCATTCGGCGGGGGCGAGGCTGCCAAGGCCGTCACCCCGGCTGGTGCCGATAAGTTCGTCATCATCGACTGTCACTTCGCCGGAATAGGTCTCGCCGATCTGGCGGAACGGCTTGCCGCCCCAGGTCCAGCGGAAGATGCGTCCGATCTCGACGCCGACCGCATAGAGCGCCGGCACCATCAGCAGCGAGACGAAAATGGCGAAGGCCACCGCGCAGGCGAGCGACACGATCATCGGCTTGAGGAACTGGGCCTGCACCGAGCGCACGGCGAGCAGTGGCAGGATGCCAACGAATGTGGTGACGGAAGTCAGCAGGATCGGACGGAAGCGGGACACGCCCGCGTCGACCAGAGCCTGGATGGCACCGGCGCCTTCGTCGCGCCGTCGGTTGACATAGTCGATCAGCACCAGGTTGTCGTTGATGACGACGCCGGCGGCGGCGGCAATGCCGAAGAAGGCGAACATGGCCATTGGCGTGTCGAAGATGGCGAGGCCGAAAATGGCGCCGCAATAGGCGAAGGGGAGGGCCATCATCAGGAGGAGCGGCTGGGAATAGGAGCGGAATGCCACGGCCAGCAGTATGTACATGGTGCCGATGGCGATGACGATCAGGCGGCCGATCTCGGCGAAGAATTTCTGTTCTTCCTCGAAGCCGCCAGCCTCGCCGCGCTGGACGTCAGGGAAGTGCTTCTCGAAATCGGGCCAGAAGTCCTTCTCCATGGCGCTCATGACCTGGCCGCGACCGCCTTCGCCCTTGATCTCGGCATAGACCGACACCGAACGGGTGCGGTTGCGCCGGATGATGCGGTTGATGCCGGGGGCATACTCGAAATCGGCGACCTGCGTGACCGGGATTTCGCGACCGTCGGATGTGCGCATTTTCAGGTTGTTGAGACTGTCGAGGTCAGACCGGGCGTCCAATGGCAGGCGGATCATGACGCGGACGTCTTCCCCGTCGCGAGGCAGGCGCTGGACTTCTTCGCCATAATAGGCCTGACGCAGCTGGCGTGAGACATCGTTGAGCGTGATGCCCAGCGTTTCGGCGCCGGGTTTCATCGTGATGCGAATTTCCTCGGCAGACGAAGACAGGTTGTCGCCGATATCATAGGCGCTGGAATAGGTGGCGAGATGCGCTTTGACATCTGCGGCCGCTTCGCGCAGGCGTGCGAGGTCGGGGTGATTGAGGGCAAAGCGCACACCCGTATCATCTTCGTTGAATGTGAAATCGAACCCGATTTCCTGGGCGTCCTGAATGTCGCCGACCATGTCGCGCAGGCGTTCGGAAATGTCCTTGGAGCGGACCGTGATGGGGCGCACCTCTGGCGGGGCGAGGCCAACCCAGGCCTGCACGTTTCGTCCGGCCGCGACGACGGAGGCCTGCACGACCAGGCCGTCTTTCAGTTCCGGGTATTCCTTGCGGGTCTCGACTTTCAGCAAGTCGATGCCGGCCTGAAGCTGGTCGCGGACCTGGAGCAGGCGTTCATACGGCGTGCCTTCGGGCATTTCGATGTTGACCTGGATGAGGTCGGCTTCGATTTCCGGCATGAACTGGAAGGGGACGATGCCCAGCGACTGCATCTGTATGGCGAGGGCGAACAGGCTGAAGAAGAGAGCCACTGTGGCATAGCGAAACCGCAAGGCAAGCTCGAGCACCGGCTTGTAGAGGTTGTTGGCGAACCAGAGCAGGCTGTCGGCAATCCGGCGCTGCAGCTTGAGGAACCTGCCGGCGGGGCCGTCAAATTCCTGCTTCTTCATGTGCGACAGGTGGCTCGGCAGGATCAGCATGCACTCGACGATCGAGAAGATCAGCGCGGCCACGACGACGAACGTGATCTGCTGCGTGAACATGCGGGTCGGGCCGGTGATGAAGGCCCAGGGCAGGAACGCAATAATCGTGGTCAGGACACCAAAGATGATCGGCTTGAGCACGAGCTGCGTGCCGACAATGGCCGCATCCAGACCTTCACGCCGACCGCTCTCGACTTCCCTGTGTATATTCTCTCCGACGACGATCGCGTCATCCACGATGACGCCGATCACCAGCAGCACGGCGAAGGTCGACAGGATGTTCCAGGATACGCCGAAATAGGGCAGCAGCATGATGCCGCCGGCAAAGGCGGTGATGATGCCGACAGTGACCCAGAGCGCCACCATCGGACGCAGGAACAGGATCAGAACGAGCATCACCAGCACGGCACCACTGAGAGCCGACTGGGTGATCAGGTCCATGCGTGCCTTGAAGCCTTCGGAGTCGTCCCAGAGGATGTCGATCTTAACGGCTTCGGGCAGGATGCCGTTGGCGGGATCGTTGGCGCGCTTGACGAAGTCCTTGAAGCCATCCGTGTAGGCAATGATATCCATCGTGTCGGGGGAGGGGATCATCACGAACGCTGTCGGCTCGTTGTTGAACGTCGCCTTCAGCTTGTCGCTGACAAAGCCGTCGATGACATTGGCGACGTCGGACACGTAGACGGTGCCTTCATCGGTCGTCTGGCGGATGATGATCTTGTTGAACTGGTCGGCTGTATCGGCGAGCTGGCGGGCCGTGATGTTGACGTCGCCGGTCGAGCTTTCGATCCGTCCGCCCGACGAGTTGAGGGACGACTGGCGGATGGCATTGGCGACGTCGCTGAAGCTGAGGCCGAAGCGACGCAGGGCCTGTTCGGAGACTTCGATACTGACCTGTTCGTCCAGCGTGCCGTTGAGTTCGGCGAGTTCGCCGCCTGGCAGCTTGGCGAATTCGTCACGCACATTGTCGGCGACGCGTTTCAGCGTGCGCGGATCGACCTCGCCGTGAATGGCGAAACCAATGAACCGGTTGCGCTGTTCCCAGCGCTGGATCTGCGGCTGGAAGGCAGCCTGGGGAAGGTTGTTGATCTGGTTGACGCGGCGCTCGACGTCCTTGACGAAGATCTCCATGTCGACGTCGTCGCGGCCCTTGATGTTGACCACGCCGAAGCCTTCGCTGGCGACCGAGGTGATGCGGTCTAGGCCATTGAGGTCAGCAACCGCCTCTTCAATGCGGGTGACGATCTGTTCCTCGACATCCTGCGGGGAGGCACCGTTCCAGGCGACCGACACGGATGCGCCGGTGATGTTCACGACCGGGAACATTTCCTGTTCCATGCGAGTGTAACCAAAGATGCCGCCGACGAAGGCGACAATCATCAGGAGGTTGGCGGCGACGGCGTTGCGGGCGAACCAGGCGACGATTCCGCTCATTGTGGGCTACCTTCTGCTCCGGTGACGGCGACGGTGGCCGGCGTGGCCGTGGCGTCGCCGGTATCGGATTGCTTGTCAGGCTCGTGCACTTTGACGGTGCCGTCCTCAAGCCGTTCCATGACGGTAATGCTCATGCCGTCGAATGGAGCCTGAACGGGACTGGTGACCGCGAGTTCACCCTCCTCGACGCCCGAACGGACATAGGCGCCGCTGGCATCAGAATAGACGAGATCGACGGTGCGGATGGACAGTTTGCCCTCTTCGGCATTGCCGATGAACAGCCTGTCCTCGCCGCGCAGCGAACCGCGTGGCGCGACCAGGACGTCAGGTATCGTGTCGCCCTCGATCGTGGCATTCACGAACAGGCCGGGCGCCATGGGCGCGTCCCCGTCAGCGCCGGCACCATAGGGGTCTTTCAGTTCGGCGATGACATTGATCTGGCGGGTCATCGAGTTGACGGCGGCGGCGGTGCGAACGACTTCGCCGGTCCATGTCCGTGGCTGACCGGCGACGGTGGCGGTAAAAGTGACTTTCGGACCCGGCTGGTCCGCCGACGCGGTGAAGGCGAGCGGGAGGCCGAGGCGGCCCATCTCGCTGTCATCAAGGGGCAGGGACACTTCGACGACATCATTGGCGAAGATCCGGCCAAGCGCCGAGCCCGCCGCGACGACCTGGCCGATATCGACACTGCGTTCGCGCACGCGCCCATCGAAGGGCGCATAGACGGCGGTCCGGTTGAGACCGAGTTCAGCGTCCTTCAATTGCGCCTTGGCGCCGTCGAGCCCGGCACGGGCCTCGGCGAGCTGCGGTTCGCGGCGGGCGAGGGGCGATGCGTCCTCAAGACCGAGATCCTCGATGTCCTGAACAGCAAGCTCGGCTTCGGCCAGTTCGCGCGCGAGGCGCTGTTCGGCGCTGGCAACGCCCGACCGGGCGCGCACGACGGCGAGCTCATAATCGGCTGCCTCCACGCGGACGAGAAGCTGGCCCTTCTTGATGAAGCCGCCATCGATGAAGTCGGGCGCGACATAGGCGACCCGGCCTGAAATCTGCGGTGCGACAATGATTTCGCGGCGCGGGCGCACTTCGCCCTGCGCTTCGACCGTCAAGTGGAGGTCGTCGCGATAGATGGGTTCGGCGAAGACGTTGAGGCCGGCGCGGGCCTCATCTGCTTTTTCCGGTTCGGGCTTGATCACATTGAGCACCAGGCTGCCGCCGATGCCGACAATGATAATGATCCCGATCGGGGCGAAGATGGAAACGAGGCGACCCATAAATACTAGCTCCTGCCGCCGGCGGCGGCGTCCGTGTCAATGTTGTTTGTACCATATTGTGCGCTCGCCGTACCGGAGGGCAGGCCGCCGCCGAGGGCGAGGTGATAGGCCACGCGATTGGACGCGCGGCTGGCGCGGGCCGTGACGAGCTGGCTTTCAGCGGTCAGGCGGCGTGTCTGGGAATCGATCAGGTTGAAAATCGTCACCGTGCCGCTCGTGTACTGACGTTCGGCCAGTTCCTCGGCGAGGCGGGCTTCTTCAACGGCGCGGACCTGCGCCTCCTCCTGCTTGGCGAGCAGGATGTCGGCGGCCAGCGCATTTTCAACGTCGCGCCAGGCGTCGAGCGCCGCGGCAGCATAGTTGGCCACTGCCGCTTCAGCCTGTGCGACAGCGGCGTCGCGCTGGGCATCGAGGCTGCCACCGGTGAAGAGCGGCTGGACGAGGCTGGCGATGAGATTGGCCGCGATCTTTTCGGGGTCGAACGCATCCGAGAACTCGGTCGTGCTGGTCGAGGCGGATGCCGTGAGACGCAGCGATGGCAGCATGGCGAGCCGGGCCTGTTCGGCGCGCAGGCCTGCCGCTGCGATACGGGCTTCGGCGCCGGCTATGTCTGGACGGCGCGAGAGGAGGAGGGCCGGATTGCCTTCGGGCACGATGACATCGAGCGTCGGGATTTCGGCCGGGGCGTCCAGTTCAGCCGAGGGGTAGCGCCCGACCAGTGTTTCGAGGCGGCGGGCGGTTTCGCCGGTGATCTGGCGACGCGCGGCGATCGAGGCTTCGGCCTGGGCCACCGTGCTGCGGGCGGTGCGCACGTCGAGCGCATCGGCGAGGCCGCGCTGGAAGCGGCGCTCGGTCAGCGTGCGAACCCGGTCGCGCGCCTCGAAAGTGAGCACGGCGACGCGTTCCTGGGCGAGGGCCTCGTTGAGATTGATCCAGGCAATCGCGGTCTGGGCCGCAATTGACAGTTCGGCGGCGGCAAAGTCTGCCTGGCTGGCGGCATAGTCGGCTTCGGCGGCGCCGATACCGGACCCCAGGCGGTTCCAGAGGTCAAGTTGCCAGCTGGCGTCGAGGCCGACGCCGTAGATGCCGTCTGTGTTCCGGTCAGAACTGCCGCCGAACGTATTCTCGGTGGAGGTCACCCCGGCCGAGGCCGATGCGCTGACGCTGGGCCGGCGCTGGGCGCGGGCGACCCGGGTCGAGGCCTCCGAGGCGCGCACGAGGGCGGCGCGGGATTCCAATGTCGGGCTGTTGGTGAGGGCCTCGTTGACTAGACCGACCATGAGCGGATCGTTGAACTGGCTGAGCCAGTCGCCGCTGGGCGCCACGCCGGCCACGCCGCGCGTGGCCCATTCGTCCGGCGCATTCGCTGTCCTGGTAAAAAATTCCACCGGCTGGCCGGCCCAGCGGCCGGTTGACGCGGGCGAAGAGGCGCATGCTGCAACAATTGCCGTGCCGAGGAGGAGAATTGAACGTTTCATGCCGCTGGTGAGGCTCCCGTTTTTACCCGTCCCCGATTACGATGGGCCTAGTCGACTGTCAACGAAAAATTATCGAAATTCAATAATTGTTGCGCAGGTGTCATACGGGCTTGCGGCCGGCCCTTACGACCAAAGGCGCTTGGCATGGGCGTGGCGCCGTTGTAGCGCCAATCGACGGCGGCGATGACTTGCGGCCAACGCGTTGCGGGTGCCTCGTGCGTCCGTGCCGGGAGACGGGATGAGCCAGACCGATCCAGTTGAAAAGCGGAAAGCGCCGCGCGTTGCCGTGAGCCGGCGGGCGCGCGACTTTATTATCCTCGGCCTGTGCTTCACCGCCGTCCTGGCCCTTCTGGCCGCGACCGGCGAACTGAGCCCGGTCGTGGCGCTGGCCGCGCTGGCCATGCTCGTCTCGGTTGCGATTGCTTATTTTGCCGGTACGGCTGCGTTCCTGCCCGTCAGCAGGCAGGCGCCGGCACCCGTCATGGCCGACAGCGCAGGTCGGCTGGATTCCCGGCAATTGCTGAATGCGCTGCCGCTGCCAGCCTTCCAAGTCGATGCGGACGGGCGCATCGTGTCCTTCAACGCGGCCGCAGACCTGATCCTGCACCTTGAAGGGCGGTCCAATCCGAGGACCAGTACCGTGATCCGCTCGCCGGCCCTGCTGTCGGCGATCGAGCGAATGCGCACCAGTCCGGGCAGCGAGGCCCTGGCGGTGGAGGTCGATAGCGGGCCGGACGAGACCTGGCGTGCGCACGTGTCGCGGCCCGTCGGTGCCATGGAGACGCTGGTCGTGCTGGAAGACCTGACGCCGGTGCGCCGGGCGGCGCGGGCGCGGTCCGACTTCCTGGCCAATGCCAGCCACGAATTGCGCACACCGCTGACGGCCCTGTCGGGCTTCATCGAAACGATGCGCGGCCCGGCCAAGGACGACAAGGCATCGTGGGACCGGTTCCTCGACATCATGGCAGGGGAGTCTGCGCGGATGAGCCGGCTGATCGCCGATCTGCTTTCGCTGTCGCGGATCGAGTTTTCCGAACATATCGCGCCGAGCGAGCGCGAAGACTTTGCCAGGATCGTGCTTGACGCGACCGAGGCGCTGCAGCCGATTGCCAGGGACCGCGATGTCACGCTGCAACTGAATGGCTCCGACGAAGGCATGCCGGTCGTGGCCCACTGTGACGAGATCATGCAGGTGGTCGAAAACCTGCTGACCAATGCATTGAAATATACGCCGCCGGGCGGCCGGGTGACGGTGTCGTTCGGGCTCGTCGCCAGCATGAGCGAAGCACGCAGACGGGCGGCGCAGGGCTGGCGCGAGGGTGAGCGGATGACGCTACTGCAGGCGGCGGGGCGGCCCGGTACACCGGATGCGTCGGTCTGGCTGCGCATCGAGGACGAGGGCCCGGGCATCGAGCGCGAACACCTGCCGCGCCTCGGCGAGCGCTTCTACCGCGCCGACCAGAGCCGGGGCGGCAAGATCACCGGCACAGGCCTTGGCCTCGCCATTGTGAAACATATCATGGCCCACCATCGCGGCGGCCTCGCCGTCGAGACTCGCCTCGGCCAGGGCAGCGCCTTCGGGATATGGCTGCCAGCGGCGCGGCCTTAGGTTCTCATCCACAGGAGGACAGACTGTTCTTGCCGTATTGATTTTTATCAACGGGCGGCAATCGCGCATGCCTTATGCTTGTCTCCAGATCGATCACAAAACAGCAGAAAGTGAGTTCGCTATGAGTCGACATGTCAAATATGCAATCCTGGCTAGTGTTTCAGCCGTCGCGTTTGCTCTTGCGGGAGCCTATGCGCAGCCCGGTGGCAGTGGCGGCTCAGGTGGCGGTGCAGGCACGCAGTCGGGCGATCTCGACCGCATCCGTGATCGGATCGATGTGCCGGATCAGGACCGTGACCGGGATCAGGATCGCGACCGCATGGACACGCCAGACCAGGACCGGGACCGTGACCAGGACCGGCTCGCAATTCCGGACCAGGATCGCGACAGGGACCGGGACCGCTTGTTCCTCGGCACCGCCGACAGGATCCAGCAACATGACCGGGACGGCGACAGCAAGGTCGACCGGGCCGAGTTCGATGCCTGGCACGACACAGGCTTCGATGCGATGGACACGGACGGAAACGGCCTGACGCTGCAGGAGTATCACGCAATGCGCATGGGCCCCGGACCCTATGGTTCCCCCGATGCCGAGTTGCAGGTCAGAATGCAGACACAGGCTAACCTGCGCAAAACCGAGCGCTACCGGTTGATGGATACCGACGCGGATGGAGTCGTGACGCGAAATGAATATCGCAACTTCTCGGAATACGCCTTCCTCGAAGCGGACGCTGATGATGACGGCAAGCTGACAGTTCAGGAACTGAACCGTTTCAATCGCGGAATGTAACAGCGTTTTCAGGCGAGGGGATACAGAATGACCAATAAGCCTATGAAGTTTGCGGCTCTGATCGTTGCAGGCACCATTATTGTGGCCGGGTGTGCCGGGCGTTATGGCCCGCATGGCCCTGCCGGGACCGTGGCGACGACAGCGGGGATTGTTTACATCCAGACCGCCCCGCCGCCACAGAAATACGTGATCATTCCCCGTCGTCCGAACCCGGCGGCTGTCTGGATCGAGGGCTATTGGGACTGGACCGGGGTCCGGTTCGTCTGGGTTGATGGATACTGGAACCCCAATCCTCCGCGTGCCGGAGCCGTCTGGACACCGCACCGCTGGGTCAAGACCAATCGTGGCTGGCACCGCAAGCCGGGGGAGTGGCGCTAGAGACGCTAACCCGTTGCGGGCTTATTCCCTGCTCACCAACCGCTTGATCGCTTCGGTCGTGACACCGTCGATGGCGGCGGCGAGCTGGTCGAGGGCGCTGGCCGTGGTGCCATTTGCCGTCTCGGTGAACGTGACGCGGGTCCCTTTGCCTTCGGGGACGAGGGTGATGGTCCAGATGACGGTAACGGCCATGTCCTGGAGCGGGCCGAACGGGGCGCCGAGGCGGAGCATCTTGCCGTTTACTTCGGTCAGGACCGTGCCGTGTGCGACCGAGCCATTGTCCCAGGCTTCCTTCCAGAGCCCGCCAGCCTTCGGATCAAGCGAGAGGTCGTTGGGCGCGCCCGAATCGGTATGGTCCGGGTGCCATCAGAGTTCCGGATGGACCAGACGGTCCCACAACTCGCCAGGGGTGAGGGCGGACAAGGCTTCCTGTTTCAGTTCATAATGGTCCGGCGACGCGGAGACGATATCGGCCCCGGCAGGAGCCGAAAGCGCCGCGGCAACAACAAGGGCGGCAATTCGGGTCATGGCAACAATCTTCCAGGCGATTTGACCCGGTTGATTATGCCCGGACCGGCGGCCCGGGCAAGGGAGAGTTCAATCCGGGACGCGGTTGAAGGCGAGCGTGTTGCCGCGTGCGGCATAGCTGTAGGAAATATAGTCACCAGTCGCATCGAGCAGGGTGAAGCAGCGCACGCCGACAGCCTCGTCTTCGAACGTGAAGGACGGGCCGGCCGGGTCGGGCGCCTGTTCGTTGCAGTCAGCCACGATGGTGAGCGTCGAGACGCTCGGCTCTTCGCCCAGATAGCTCTCAGTGACGGTCGTATCGCGGATGGTCATCATGCTCCTGGCGTCGTCGACCGAACGCCAGGTTCCTTGCAGTGCCGCTTCGGTGCCGATGGGGGCGGGGGACTCGGCCGGCTGTGGGGAAGAGCAGGCGGCAAGGCCGATCAGGCCGAATGCGAGGCAGAGAGCAGGCTCAAGCGTCATAAGGGCATCCTGGGGTCGGGGCAGTGAAGTCGCTGGCGTCACGCAATGCGAAAGCGCCGGATGCGGTTGTGCGCCGAACCTAGACGCGGCCTGCCGCATCGGCAAGTTCACCTGCCTCGCTGCAAATTCCAGCTGCGTTTGGGCGCGTCCATGCGATAGGTTTCGTTTGCAACAGCTAACAGGATACAGTGGCACATTCTGGATTGCCGCGGTGGTTCTTGCCGTCATCGTCGGGATCGAGTTCATGTTATTCAACCTGATGAATTGGCTTTGAGGGCGAACCATGAATCCTGACGATATCGAAATCGACACCGAGGCCGTCGCCAAACAGGTCGGGACGATCTTCAACAGCCTGCAAGTCTGGTTCACGGGGTTCCTCGAACAGGCTTTGTCCGTTGAGACTCTCTGGCAGGCCGGCGTGGTGATTGCCGCCGGGATTGTCGGCTGGCTGCTCTCGCGCATCCCGTACAAGCGCCTGATTGCCGCCGCGATGGATCGCGGCAGGACGGACGCGCTCGCGCTGATCTTCATTTCACTGGCCAATGTGATGTGGCCGCTGATCAGCATCGTGTTTGTCTGGGCTGCCGTGGCCGGGTTCCACATGGCGGAACTGCCCAATGAGGGCCTGCGCATCGTTGCCAGCCTGCTGAACGCCTGGATCATTATCCGGCTGCTGACGTCGAACATGCGCAAGCGCTTCCTGTCGCGGGCGATTGCCCTGATTTCATGGACGATTGCTGCGCTCTATATCCTGCGCTGGCTGGAACCGACCGTGACCGCCCTGAACGATTTCCATATTCCGGTGGGCCGGCATTCCCCGTCGGTCTGGACCATTCTGACCAGTGTGGGGATTGCGATCGCGGCACTCTGGCTGGGCCGTATAGCCGGCGCAGCGGCGCAGACGCGGCTGCGATCGACCAGCCGGCTGAACCCGTCCATGGCCGGTCTGCTGGGACAGGTCGCGAACATACTGCTCATGGTCGTGGCCATTGCCATTGCGCTGCAGACAGTCGGCGTGAACCTGAGCGCCCTGACGATCTTTTCAGGTGCCCTTGGCGTCGGTATCGGCTTCGGCCTGCAGTCGATCTTCTCGAATTTCATCTCGGGCGTGATCATCCTGATCGAGAAATCGGTGAAGGTAGGCGATTTCATCGAGCTGCAGTCGGGCGTGACGGGCCTGGTCAATGAAATCAATATCCGGTCGACGGTGATCACGACCAACGACAATGTCGATATCCTTGTGCCGAACGAAGAGTTCATCAAGGCACAGGTGATCAACTGGACCCTGCGCGAGGCGCGCCGGCGCACGCATATCAAGTTCGGCGTGGCTTATGGCACCGACAAGGATCTCGTGCGCCAGGCCGGCATGGAGGCCGCCGCGGAGGTCAAATGGACGCTCGAGAACATGGGACCGCGCATGCCGCAGGTCTGGCTGGTGGGGTTCGGGGATTCCAGCCTCGACTTCGAACTTGTCGTCTGGCTGACGGAGGAGGCGGTGAAGAAGCCGGCCAAGGTCGTCGCCGACTATAATTGGGCGATCCATTCGGCGCTGGAGCGGCACGGCATCGAGATCCCGTTCCCGCAACAGGACCTGCATGTCAAATCCTCGGATGCGATACGGGTGCGCATCGAGTCGAGCGGCACCGATGAGGCGCCGTCATCCGATGCAGACGTGGCGACAGGAGCGGAAAAAGCCCCCGAAGAATAACTCCGGGGGCTTTCCTTTTCGTTGCTGGGGTTGCCGACTGATATCAGCCAGCAATGCGACGCACATAATCGTACTGGTTCTTCTTCGTGTCGCGCTTGCGGGCGGGCTGGAACGCCACTTTCGCATGCTCGCTGCAATAGGGACCGCAGTCCGACTTGCGGCCACAGAAGGCGAACTTCGGATCGGCCGGATCACCGATCGGCCATTTGCACATTGAATCGCGCAAGGTGAGGATGGTTGCCGCGTCGCCATCGGCCAGTTTCAGCGGCGGCAGCGACGCAATCATCGCCGTGCGCTCGACGGGACGGGCCTGTTCGATCGGTAGGGTGACGGCTGGCGTCGGCATCGTGACCGTGCCGTCCGGCATCACGCGAGGCTTTGGCCGGGCCAGGCGCGGCGGCCGCTTGACGGGGCGCGACGGTGTCGCACGGCCCGACAGGCCAAGGCGATGCACCTTGCCGATCACGGCGTTGCGGGTCACGCCGCCCAATTGCTTGGCGATTTGCGAGGCCGAATGGCCTTCCGCCCAAAGTTTCTTGAGCACTTCTACCCGTTCATCAGTCCATGACATGGATTTAGGTCTCCCAGCTCCAGGTTCAGGGGCCCATACACGGTCCCGTCAGCCCCTACATGTTGTGATAGCAGTTACGCGCTATCTCTCTCAGCACCTAGATATCGTATCAGGACCGAAATGAAACACAACATGCAGACTTAGCTTTCCACAGGCTTTCCATATGTTGTGTCTTGTGAGTCGCACTTTCAGCAGGTGGGCCCAATTTTCGGGCCAAGGCAAAAATGTCGCGTCTTGCCCCTCGCTCTTGCGGGGATAGCACTTTAGATAAGCCGCATGACAGACATCAGCTCAGACGCCAAACCCGCCAGCCCGAATTCCACCGTTTCTTCCAGTCCGGAATCCGGCTTCAGGGTCATCCGGCAATATGGCGCGGTGAACGGGCTGGGCTTGTGGACGCTGTACAAGCGGGAAATCGGCCGGTTCCTGAAAGTGTGGATGCAGACCGTGTTCGCGCCGGTGGTGACGACATTGCTGTTCATGACCGTATTCAAGCTGGCGTTCGGCGACCGAGGCCGGCTGACCGGCGATTTCGACGGGCTGAACTATAATGATTTCCTCGCGCCCGGCCTGATCATCATGGCGATCCTGCAGAACGCCTTCCAGAATACGAGCTCGAGCCTTGTGCAGGCCAAGTTCAACGCGACCCATGTCGATTTCCTGATGCCGCCGCTGTCGCCGATGGAGCTGACGGCAGGCTTCCTGGGCGGGGCAATCACGCGCGGCGTGATCGTGGCGGTGATCTCGGGGATCGGCATCCAGCTGAGCGGCCTGGCCGACCTGTCGGTCGTGCACGTCTGGCCGATCGTCTGGTTCAGCCTGACGGCGGCGATCATCCTCGGCGCGCTGGGCGCGATGGGCGGGATATGGGCCGACAAGTTCGACCACCTGTCCGCCGTGACGAATTTCGTCATCGTGCCGCTGACCTTCCTGTCGGGGACGTTTTACGACATCAAGGTGATGAAGGAGCCGTTCCTGACGCTGGCGCACCTGGATCCGTTTTTCTACATGATCGACGGGTTCCGCTATGGTTTCATCGGTGTCGCGAATTCGTCCGTGGTGACTGGCGTGATCGTGACAGGCGTGTTGTCCGTGCTGTCGACCGGCGCGGTCTGGTGGATGTTCCGGACAGGCTACAAGCTGAAGGCCTGATTCTCGCACTACGTGAGTCTCGTTGACCCTTCCGCGTTCCGTGCGGTTAATGTGCATCGAACACACGCGGAGGATATTATGCGTATTGCAAAACTCGCCGCCGGCACGGTGCTGGCCATGGCGCTGGCAGGCTGCCAGAACCTGATCCCACAGGAGATGAGCGTCTCTGATTATTGCGCCAATCCGGAAAAATCGCAGGAAAACGTCTGCCGACTGAAAGTCGAAATCGACGGCCAGACGACAGCACTGTCCGACACTGACATGCGCCTTTCGGATGCGCGTGGCGTGGCCGACAGCGCCTCTGATGCGGCTGCCCATGCACAAGCCACGGCTGACGAAGCGATGCAGCGCGCCAATGCGGCGCTCGCCAAGACTGACGAAATGGTCTGTGAGACGCTTACCGTGCAGAAGACCGATACCGGCACCTGCCGCCCGGGCTATGAGCTGACCAGCTGTGCCCAGACGCGCTATACAGAGCGTGCGGGCGGCCTGTCCTTCCTGCGCGAGATCAATAGCGAGAAGTGCCGCTTCAACGAGCGCGTTCTCGAGATGCAGGTCCGCTGCTGCAACACGGCGTCGGCCGCACCACAGCCTGAAGATGCCACGATCGTCGAGGACATGCCGGAGCCTGAGGCAGAGCCCGAGACACTGGAAGACTCGCCGCTGAGCTTCTAGCAAAGACTTCTACCGAAACCGGGGGGGATTCTCCGGGGGTTGGGAAGAGAGCCGCCTGCATGTGTTTGCAGGCGGCTTTTTCATGCGCCGGGTGGTTCGCCACATTTTGGTCCGGAGTCTTAGCATTCAGACAGGTTGGGAACGGGTGGGGCAGGGCGGCGCTTAGTCTGTCACCTGCACCGGGCAAGCGCCCAACCGGCAGGAAGTCAAATGGAGTAGATACGATGAAACCAACATTCGCATTCGCAGCCATTGCCGCCCTTATGGCGGCCCCCGCCCTTGCCGGCGAAAATATGGCGCTGGCCGAAATCGACCTGAACGCCGACGGCTATCTGTCAATTGAGGAAGTGAAGCTGCATCATCCCGACGTGACGGCGGAATCCTTTGCCGACTGGGATGTCAATGGAGATGCGAAACTGTCGGAGGCCGAATTCTCGGCCTGGTAAAAAGCGACGTCCGACGGCTATGGCACTGTGACCATCGAAGACCCGGAAGCGCCTTGCGGTGATGCCATGACGAACGGCTAATAATCCGGGAGCGTAATCCCCCTTCCGCTTCTGGCGAAAGAAAGGCCCCGGTGAAAGCCGGCCCCTTTTTTGCGCATCAGGCGGCGAGTTCGAAGCGGTTGCGACCCTTGTTTTTAGCATCGTAGAGAGCGTTGTCTGCGCGCGAGAGCAGGGTGGAGAGGGTATCGTCGGGACGGGCGAGCGTCAGGCCGAGGCTGATCGTGACGTGGATTTTCTTGCCGCGATAATAGAAGCCCGCTGCCTCGGTGGCCTTGCGCAGGGCTTCGGCGATACGGCTGAGCTCCAACACGTTGTCGACATGGCACATGACCGTGAATTCCTCGCCACCAAGACGCGCGACAATGGCGCCATACGGCGCGGCATGCACCAGCGTCTGTGCAATGTGGCAAAGCGTTTCGTCGCCCGCCTCGTGGCCGTGATTGTCATTGACGCGCTTGAACCAGTCGATGTCGACCAGGATTAGGCCGGTGTGGATGTCTTTTCTGGCGAGGCGCGCGGCCCCCTGACGCGTGAAACTTCGACGATTGGCCAGACTTGTCAGGTCGTCACTGTCAGCAAGGTGCTGGAATTTCAGATTGAGGCGCAGGTAGCGCAGTCTCAGACGGATCGAGAAAAATTGAGCGATCGGTACAATGGCCAAGGGAAGACCAATCGCCAGCGCCAAGACGTGCGTCCTTGCGTGCGGGTCGAGGTCGCCAGTGGTGAACCATGAGAGGGCGACCGCGAAAGCGACCGCGCCGACAACCACCGAAAAGGCAAGCCGAATCTGTTCGATCCAGAAATCCCGGCAGAGGTCGTTAGAGTCCATTGGTCTCGTCCAACATGTTCGAAGGTGGCTAAGCTTAGGTGAAATGCCTTAATCAAAAGCGTTCAGGCCGGTGAAATTCAACGCACTTTTCGGGTCGCGGCGCGTGGTGGCGCGTTTTCAGCTTGTTGCTACTGGGCTTTTGGCGGCGAATAGGCCTAGTCTGAGGGCTCACTGATTTGGGAGGCTGCGTGCCGGAAATCCTGACTGTCCTGCCGCCGGTCCTGGCGATCATTGTCGCCATGCTGACACGCAATGTGTACGCAGCATTGGGGTTGGCGATCGTGGCGTCCGAGACCCTGATTTCGGGGTTCAATCCGGGCATGGGGGCGCTGGGCAGCATTGACCGTGCCGCGGCGGTGTTCGAGAGCCCGGGCAATACGCGTGTCCTGCTTTTTTGCCTCCTGATCGGCGCGCTGATTGCGTGGATGCGTGACAGCGGCGGGGTCGAAGCCGTGGTGAGCGGCCTGATGAAACGCGGCCTTGTCTCGACACCCCGGCGGGCGGCGCTGGCGCCGGCGCTGGCGGGCACGGCGATCTTCGTGGAAACCAATGTCAGCCTGCTGAGCAGCGGCGTGCTGGGCCAGCGCCTGTTCGACGCGCATGGCCTCAGCCGCGAACGTCTTGCCTATATCATCGACTCCACGTCAGCGCCGGTCAGCGCGCTGATCCTGCTTAACGGCTGGGGCGCCTATGCGCTGGGCCTTGTTGAACCCTACGGCTTTGCCAGCCCGATTGGCGTCGTGGCCGGGACGATTCCGTGGAATTTTTATGCGCTGCTGACGCTGGCGGGGGTCTACCTGACGGTGTTCACGGGCCGGGTGTTCGGGCCGATGAAGACGGCGGGCCTGGACCGGGACGTGCTGGCGGAAGACGAGGAAGCCGTGGCGCCGACGCGGTCGATCTACATGTGGCTGCCGCTCCTCACCATGATCGGCGCCTCGCTGGGCTTCATGGCGTGGACCGGCGGCGGCAATATCCTGGCTGGCAATGGCAGCCAGTCGATCCTCTGGGCGGTGTGCCTAGCGATGCTCGTGGTGGGCGTCGTGCTGGTCGCGGGCCGGGCCTTCGGCAAGGGCGAGCTGCAAGCGCGCGGCTTTGCCGGGATCGCGGAAATGGTGCCGGTTGTCGCCATCCTGTTTCTGTCGATTGCACTGGGCGACAGCCTGCGCGTCCTCGGGACAGGGACGTTCATGGCGAGTGTCGCAGCCGCCTTTGTCTCGCCGATCATCGTGCCGGCCGTGGTGTTCGTGGTGGCGGGGGTGACGGCGTTCATGACCGGCACGAGCTGGGGCACCTATGGCATCATGATCCCGATTGCGATGCCGCTGGCGGTGGCCCTGGGGATTCCGCCGTCGCTGGCGCTGGCGGCGGTGTTGGGCGGCGGCGTGTTCGGCGACCATTGCTCGCCAATCTCTGACACGACGATCATCGCCTCGCTGGCGGCGGGCTGTGACCATATCGAGCATGTGCGCACGCAGCTGCCCTATGCGCTGGTCGCTGGCGGGATCGCGGTGGTGATGTACCTCGCGGCGGGCGTGTGGGTCAGCCTTTAGGGCGGAGCACCAGCTGGCTGCAGCGGAACAGGGCTATGCGCTTGCCGGTGGCCATATGCGTGATTTCGCAATCCCAGACCTGTGTCGTGCTGCCGGTATGGACAGGCGTGGCGCGGGCTTGGACGCGGCCCTCGAGGGCGGTGGCGAAGAAGTTCGATTTCAGCTCGATCGTGGTGAAACCTGTCGCGCCCTCCGGCAGGTTGGCCATTGTGCCATAGCCGCAGAGCGTATCGGCGAGCGTGACGAGGCCGCCGGCATGGAGGAAGCCGTTGGGCGCGTGGTGCGTGGCGGCAATCTCGAAATGGCCCTCGACGAGATGGCGTTCCAGCGTGGTGACGATGATGCCGAGATGGCCGGGCAGCTTGCCTTCGCCACGCGTCGTGAAGGCGGCAGGATCAAGCTGGTCTTCGGGAAGGCGGTAGGTCATGGGCGGGCTCCGGCGGCGGCATGTTCCAGACAGCAAAAAAGGCGCGGTCCCGAGGGCACGCGCCTTTCCTGCGTCATCGAATCAGACTACCGAGACTATGTGCTAGCACTCGTCGTCGGTCATCGGCTGACACGGGGCTCGGTCGGTTCCGTTTGAGCGGTTCCTTCGTCACCCGGGCTCCGGTAGGTCGCTCAGAAGAGCGCTCAAACCATCACCTCGGCCAGTCATTACCCAGGGGCAAAGTTCTGGCCTAACCGCCGGACATCCCGAGGGATATTCCTTTGGTTACCGCGTTTCGGATCGCGCCCCGGTCGCGGCTTAGGGCACCAAATCCAGGGGTCTAGCTCCCCCAAAGATGGACATCGCCTGGCTTTGTCCCGATGCCTGACCCTTGCCCTTCACGTCCGCCGCTCTCACGGCCTGGCTATTGGCCCGGGATCACCGGGTGCGATGTGCTGGGCCATCGTTCTGTCGCGGATTGTGCTCCCGCGCCGAGGTCGTTGGCTTACCGAAACGATCTAACTAAAATTCGCCTGAGTCGAGTCCCTGTCCATAATTTTTTCGCGCCGAGGGGGAGGAATTCCACAGTTTTGCGACGGGTGTGAGATTGCTGCACCGCACACGAATACGAAGCACGAACAGATTCCCATAAAAAGCCCGGTGGGGGCATGGAGATAGCCCGGAGATGGTGGTGGGTGCACGGAGGGGGGCTGAAATGCACGGAAGCCCGCCCATCCTTCGATCCCCGCCTTCGCGGGGACAGGCTTCGCGCAGGATGAGCGCGGGGGAGAGGGGAGCGGGTTTCCCGCCCTCTCCGCCCGCGCGGCAGGGCATCGCGCGCCGCGCATCCGATCGCAGGGCCGGTGGCCGTATAATCCCGGCCATGACTGAGATTGCCCGCCCCCGCCGTTACCGCCGCCGGGCCCATACGCTTTCCTCCCTGAGGCAGCTGGCGCGGGAGGCGGCGGAGGCGGGCGAACCGCTGGCCGCGATTGCCGCGCGGCTGGATATCCCGCCCACGACGCTGTCGGACTGGGCGCTGGCCGACGGCTTACGCAAGAAAGACCTGAAGGCGCGGGCCGCAGCGGCGGCCGCGGCGGAGACGGCGGCCGACCGGGTGCGCCGGGAGGCGGAAGAGATGGTGCGCAAGGCCGGGCTGGACGCAGGCACCTCGCCGGTGAAGCGTGAAGTGGACCTGGCCCGGGCCCGCGTCGGCGCGCTGCTGGATGCCGGCCATATCCCGGAAGCCGAGGCCGACATGCGCAAGGCGCGGCGCCTGCTCAGCCTGATGAACTTTGCCGCGCCGGTGTCGCTGGGCCTCAGCGATGCGCAGGCGGCGGCGCACGAGGCGCGCGGGCTCGCCTTCGAGGGACGGCTGATGCTGAAAGTGTGCGAGGCCTGGGATGAGGGGCTGGAGCCGGTGGAGCGGCCGGACCTGCGCTTCCAGGGCATGTACATGTTCCGTTGCCGCATGGTGTGGGACGTGGTGCGCGCGCTGTTCGCGCCGGGCCCGGCCTATGAAGAATGCCTGATGGAGGACATCTACCTGCGCGCCGAGGATGGCTGGTTCAACGGCTTCTGCGAGAAGATCCGCGAGGCGGTGCGGTGGCTGCGCGATATGGGCAATGACGCGCTGGCCGACAGCCTGGAAGAAAAGCTCGCCGACGAGGCCACGGCGCAGGCCGCCTGGGCGGAGCATGACGCGGACAAGGGGTACAAGCGGGCGGCGGTGTAGGAGCGGTAGGTTGCATTGCGCTTGGCTTGATGCACCCTACAAATTCAACCCCAAATCCTGTTCTCTCAGCCGCTTCAGCTCATCCCTGAGCGTGGCGGCCTGTTCGAATTCCAGGTTGGCGGCGGCTTCGCGCATCCGCTTTTCCGTGTCCGCGATGACTGACTTGAGGTTGTGGCCCGGTTCCCCGGAAAGTGGCAAGGCTTTTTCTTCGGCGAGGCCCTTGTCGCGGTCGCGGCGGGCACGGGACTTGGTGCCGGGCTTCTCGCCGAGTTCGCCAAGGATGTCCTGCACGCCGCGGATGATCGTGGTGGGCGTGATGCCGTGTTCGAGGTTGTGCGCTTCCTGCTTGGCGCGGCGGCGGGAGGTTTCCTCCATGGCGCGCTCCATCGAGCCGGTGATGCGGTCGGCATAGAGGACGACGCGGGCCTCGGAATTGCGCGCGGCGCGGCCGATGGTCTGCACGAGGCTTGTCTCCGAGCGCAGGAAGCCTTCCTTGTCGGCATCGAGGATGCCGACGAAAGCGCATTCGGGAATGTCGAGGCCCTCGCGCAGGAGGTTGATGCCAACGAGGACATCGAACACGCCGAGGCGGAGGTCGCGGATGATCTCGATGCGCTCGATCGTGTCGATGTCGGAATGCATGTAGCGCACGCGCACGCCGTTTTCGTGAAGGAATTCGGTGAGGTCTTCCGACATTTTCTTGGTCAGCGTGGTGATCAGCGAGCGGAAGCCCTTGGCCGCGACGGCCTTCACCTCGGCCATGACATCGTCGACCTGGTTGGCGCCGTCGGTGGAGACGGGGCGGACCTCGACCGGCGGGTCGATCAGGCCGGTGGGGCGGATGACCTGTTCGGTGAAGACGCCGCCGGTGCGCTCGAGCTCCCACTTGCCGGGCGTGGCGGAGACATGGACGGTCTGCGGGCGCATGGCGTCCCATTCGGCGAACTTGAGCGGGCGGTTGTCGAGGCAGGAGGGCAGGCGGAAGCCGTATTCGGCCAGGGTCGACTTGCGGGAGAAGTCGCCCTTGTACATGGCGCCGATCTGCGGGACGGTCTGGTGGCTCTCGTCGCAGAAGACGAGGGCATTGTCGGGCAGGTATTCGAACATGGTCGGCGGCGGCTCGCCGGGCTTGCGGCCGGTGAGGTAGCGGCTGTAGTTCTCGATGCCGTTGCACGAGCCGGTGGCCTGCAGCATTTCGATGTCATACTGGCAGCGCTGCTGGATGCGCTGGGCCTCGAGCAGTTTCCCGTGCTTTTCGAAATGGGCGATGGTTTGCTTCAGCTCGGCCTTGATCTTCTGGGCGGCCTGCTGGAGCGTCGGGCGCGGCGTCACATAATGGCTGTTGGCGTAGACCTTGATCGCGGGCAGGGACTGGATCTTCGCGCCGGTGAGGGGGTCGAACTCGGTGATCGTCTCCAGCTCGTCGCCGAAGAAGGAGAGCTTCCAGGCGCGGTCCTCGTAGTGGGCCGGGAAGATGTCGACGACATCGCCCTTGATGCGGAACGTGCCGCGCGTGAAGGCGATGTCGTTGCGCGTGTACTGGTTGGCAACGAGGCGTTCGGCGACGGCGCGCGGGCCGATGCGGTCACCGGGGGCGAGCGTGAAGGTCATCGACGTGTAGGTCTCGACCGAGCCGATGCCGTAGATGCAGGAGACCGAGGCGACGATGATGACGTCATCGCGCTCGAGCACGGCGCGGGTGGCCGAGTGGCGCATCCGGTCGATGGCCTCGTTGATGGAGGATTCCTTCTCGATATAGAGGTCGGCGCGGGGCACGTAGGCCTCAGGCTGGTAATAGTCGTAATAGGAGACGAAATACTCGACCGCATTGTCCGGGAAGAAGGATTTGAACTCGCCGTAGAGCTGGGCGGCGAGGGTCTTGTTGGGGGCGAGGATCAGGGCGGGGCGCTGGGTCGCCTCGATCACCTTAGCCATGGTGAAGGTCTTGCCGGTGCCGGTGGCGCCGAGCAGGACCTGGTCGCGCTCTCCGGACTGGATGCCCGCGACAAGCTCCGGGATGGCGGTGCGCTGGTCGCCGGCGGGCGCGTAATCGGCCTGAACGCGGAAGGGGATGCCGCCTTCGAGCTTGTCCCATTCGCGGTCGGGCCTGTGCGGCGTCCAGATCGACGGGGCGAGCGTCTCCATCGCGCCGCGCGCCGGGCCGTCCAGCGTGAACACGGACGGCGCCTCGGCGACGCCCTTGGGGGAGGATTTGGAGGAGGATCGGGCCATGCGCCCAGATATGGAGGCGGGGCAGGGGCGTGTCTAGGGTGTTCTGGGTTTGTTTATGTGTGCCGGCGCGGGGATGCCTGGCGCCGCCGCTTTCCACGTAAAATCGTGTGCTTCGATTACAAAACTGTCATTGGCAGGCCTGTATTGACCCGCGCTGCGAGGGGGCGGGATGAGGGCCTGTCCTGTTGCCATGCTTACCGCGCTAGCGATGACGGCCGATGCTCCAGCCTGACAGGCTTAACGCAGGCTCAATGGTGTCGATCGATTGAATTATACCCAAGGGTGAATTTATTAGGAACACATGGCGCACATCTTGTTGCGCCCCCGGTAGGATATTGGGGATGGAGAACAGGATGATTGTTATTGAGAATGTTCGGGCGCTGCCCCGAGCCACCGTAAACTCGTCCGGACGGATCGTCCTGGCTGATCTATCAACCACGCGGGCTGTGACAATTCGCGATCTGTCGGTGCGAGGCGCCTGCCTGAGTGCCGACAACTGGTCGGATACTCCCAACGTATTCGACCTGCTGATCCGTGGCCGCGCGAATGCCGAACCGATACGGCGAACTGCTCCTTGAGCAGAATGACGAATGGGCACTTGCCCGGCGATACATGTCACTGGAAAGTCTCGCCCGAATAGTCGATAACCCTGTTCTCAGCCTACCCGGCGTGGGCAACTGAACCTATGACTGCAGCCGAGACGGCGCGCACGATTTACACCATCTGATGGGACGCTACCCGTTTCCCGCACTTTCCGGGAGATCAAAGCCATAAGGTTGCCACTGCCCTATGGTAAATATTGCGGCGACTAAAATGGTTAGAAAAATGGCTACAGCGCCGCCTAGCCCCGTGATGTGATCCGGGAGGGGTAGGTCATTTTTTTCGAACCAACCTCATCTGAGGCGACAGCCTCTTGATAACAGCCAACAGCACCCACGATCAGGAAAAGCATCGTCAGCGTAAGAGTGCCGAAAACAAGCGTGTGAAAAACTTGTCGATCCAACGCAGCGAACGAACTGAAAATCACGGCCATTGTTGCTGACCTAATCGCAAGAAGGGAAATCATCGCTAGCTCTGGGTACCTCGAGCGCCGCTCCGATTCCAACTCGAAATCATCCATTTCACGCGCGACATTTCCCGCCGTATCCATAAGAAGCACTATAGCGCCATTCTCACCAAAGATTAGTTCGCCTCGCTCGCGAAGGGGCAAGCCAGGTTCATTTCGCACAAGCAAGTTTGAGTTAGAAATCGCTGAACCAGCCATGAAACCTGCCGCCTTAATTTCAACTTTGAGGAGACATTTTCACTTTTTTACTGAATGGGCAACAATCAATAAAACCAAGTTTGATGAGCTGAGGTTGCGCCTGGTTCGGATGCATAATTCATTACGTTTGAAAGGCCACTGGACACCGCCGTAACTCCCGCTTAGCCATCGCGGATGTTCGATCGCCTTCTCTCCCGTCCGCTCCTGATCGCCGTGCTTGCCGTGGGCATGGGGTCGGGGATTGATGCGATCGTGAAGGGCGCCGCCCCGGCGGCGGGCCTGATGCAGCTGGTGGCGTGGAGGTTCCTGTTCGGGGGCCTGCTGGCGCTGGCGGTGTTCCTCTGGCAGCGCCGGCCGTTGCCGCCGTGGGAGGCGATCCGGTTCCATACGCTGCGCGGGGCGCTGCAGCTGGTCGGCGCGATCCTGTTCTTCTTTGCGCTGACGCGGCTGACGCTGGCCGAGGCGACGATCATCGGCTTCACGGCTGCGCTGATGGTGCCCTTCGTGGCGCGCATCGTGCTCGGGGAATTAGTGTCGGCGCGGGCCTTCCTGATCACGCTGGCCGGCTTTGCCGGGGCCGCGTTCGCGATCAGCGGCGGCGGGGAAGGTGTGGCCGGTGACGGGCGGGGGCTCGGCCTGGCAGCGTGTTTTGCCTCGGCGACGATCTATGCGGTGGTGCTGGTGCTGCTGCGCCTACGCGCTGTGCGGGAAGACGCAACGACGATTGCCGTGTTCACCAATGTCGTGCCGGCGCTGTGCATGGCGCCGGTGTTCTTCGGCGTGGCGGGGCCGGTGGACATGGGCGACCTGCCGGTGTTCGCGCTGCTCGGCGTGCTCGGCTATGCCGTCTGGTTCCTGATGACGCTGGCCTATGCGCGGGCGAAGGCGCAGCTGCTGGCGCCGCTGGAATATACGGCGCTGGTCTGGAGCGCGCTGTTCGGGATCGTGTTCTTTGCCGAGATGCCGGGCTGGCGCGTCTGGGCCGGAGCGGTGCTGATCATCGGGGCGTGCCTGGCGATTGCGTTCGAGAACCATTTCGAGACGCGGCGCCAGACGGGCCAGCCGGTCAGCGACCTGCCTGACTAGGAGGCCGGGCATGAAAAAACCCCCGCACCGTGAGGTGCGGGGGTTTTCGGGAATGTGTGGCTCTCGCGGCGTACGCGGGGCCTTAAAAGGCTTTAGGCAGCCGAGAGCTGGCCAGCCGACATTTTACCGCTGCGAGCGTCTTTCTCGAGCTCGTAGTTGACCTTTTGGCCATCATTGAGCGTTGCGAGACCGGCGCGTTCGACTGCGGAGATGTGCACAAACACATCAGCGCCGCCGGCATCGGGTTGAATGAAGCCAAAGCCTTTTTGGCTGTTGAACCACTTAACAGTTCCTGTAGACATAGATCTTACCTGGTCTTAAAAATTCACGGGCATGCGGAGTTGCGCGCACGTGATCAATCTCGGGTATTGCGGGGGAGAAGTCGGTCTTGCAGCGGCGCTTAAGCACGGCCTTAGTTGCGAGTTATCCGACACAATTTCGAAGTCGATAAGTTTCTTATGGCACAGTTTCACGGCAAGCTCAATCTCTGTTCGCATAATCGCAAATCGCCTGACCTTGCGTTGAAATGTGTGCTTTGTCTTTGCAATCCGTTTACCGGGTGCACGCATAGATGTGCGCATGAGCAGATTCGCATCCAAACTACAGGCGGGTTTCAACCGGTTCCAGATGGAACTGCGGCGCGCCGATCCACGTGTCCAGGCCTACCGGCCGGGCCGTATGGTGTGGCCGGACCTCAGCGCGTCGCGCGACGTTTCCATTCTCGACATGTCGCAGTCCGGTGCAAAGCTGACCTTTGGCGCGGGCGCGATCCTGCCGGACCTGCCTGGCGAGTTCTACCTCTTCGTCCACGGACGTGGCGGCTCTGTCACGCTCCGCCTCGTGTGCGAGAAACGCTGGCAGAAGGACGAGCTTGTTGGCGTGCGGTTCATCCAGCGCCTGGACGAGGCCGACTTTGACCAGCTGGTGGCGGTGGAGCCTTCGCCGCACTGAGGCCGCGCCTCAAAAATTCGCCTGAAATTTCATCGATTGCATACACCGGAACCTCACCCCTCTGTGTCATAACGGGTCGTCGCGATGTGGGACGTTGCTGTTCCAGATTGCACCAGTGAATTCCGGCACGGTGGGCAAAACAGACCCTCCGGCCACGTACAAGGGTAAGATGATGGCGAAGACCGTACTGGTTATTGATGACGATCCGACACAGCGCCGCCTGCTACAGGCTGCCGTGGAGAAGGCGGGTTTTGCCTGCCGTACGGCGCCGGACGGCGAGACCGGGATTGCGGTGGCCGCCGATGCCAAGGACGGCGTCGATGTCGTGTTGCTCGACCTGACCATGCCGGGCCTGTCGGGCCTCGACACGCTCGAGCGTCTGTCGAACAAGCGCCCCGACCTGCCGGTGATCATGCTGACCGCGACAAGCGGTATAGACACGATCGTCCAGTCGATGCGCCGCGGCGCGGTGGACTTCATCGTTAAGCCGGCCAATCCGGAGCGCGTGGTTGTCTCGATCCGCAATGCCCTCAAGATGCAGTCGCTGACCGGCGAGGTGAAACGCCTGTCGCGCAAGGCCGACGGCGGCATGAGCTTCGAGGACATGATTGCCTCGGCTGCACCGATGCGCCAGGTTGTTCGTCTTGCCGAGCGCGCGGCAGCCTCTGATATTCCCGTACTCATCCTCGGTGAAAGCGGCGTCGGCAAGGAAGTCGTCGCGCGCTGCATCCAGGGCGCCTCGACCCGCGCCGGCAAGCCATTCGTGACCGTCAACTGTGGCGCGATCCCCGAGAACCTCGTCGAGTCGATCCTATTCGGCCATGAGAAGGGTGCCTTTACCGGCGCCGTCTCGAAAGCGCCGGGCAAGTTCCTCGAAGCCGATGGCGGCACGCTGTTCCTTGATGAGGTGGGCGAACTGCCGCTCGAAGCCCAGGTCAAGCTGCTCCGCGCCCTGCAGGAAGGCGAGGTCGATGCCGTCGGCTCGCGCCGCCCGACCAAGGTGGATGTGCGCATCATCTCCGCGACCAATCGCGACCTCGCCGCGCAGGTGGCCGAAGGCACGTTCCGCGAAGACCTCTTCTACCGGCTCAACGTCTACCCTGTGGACATGCCGAGCTTGCGCGAACGCCGCGACGATATCCCGGCGCTGGTCGAGCATTTCGTGAAACGTTTCAATGCAAGCGAAGGCGCGAAAGTGTCCGGCGTCTCCGACGACACGCTGAAGATGCTGTATGCGTTCGACTGGCCGGGCAATGTGCGCCAGCTGGAGAATGCCGTCTTCCGCGCCGTCGTGCTGTGCGAAGGCGACTTGCTGCAGCCGCAGGACTTCCCGCAGATCTCCGGCCAGATGCCCGATCTTGACAGCCTGCCGGCCACGCCGGTTGCGGCCAATGCGGTGCCGACGGCGCCGATGGCGGCCAATGATACCGGTCCGGCTTTGGCGAGCAACAGCCCTGTCAGCATCACCGACGCGCATGGCGAACTGCGTACACTGACGGATATCGAACAGGACGTCCTGCAATACGCGATCGAGTTCTATGACGGTCATATGAGCGAAGTCTCACGCCGTCTCGGCATTGGCCGCTCGACGCTTTACCGCAAGGTGCGCGAATACGATCTCGACGTCCGCAACGAACGCGAAGCGGGCTAGGCGCAAGGCCAGACTGAAACCAGGAGCCCCGGAGCGCATTGCGCTCCGGGGCTTTCCTGTTTCGGGCAGGACACTGCAAACCTAGTTGAGGGCCGCCTTGACCATTTCGCCGATCTTGCGAGCGTCGGCTTCGCGGGGGCTGCCGGATTTCCAGGCGATGCCGACCTGGCGGCCGATAACCGGCGTGGTGAACTCGCGCACGGCGACGTCATGACCGATGGCGAGGCCGTGATCCATGGCAAGCCGGGGAAGGAGGGAGACGCCGAGCCCGCCGGCGACCATATTGACCAGCGTGCCGAGCGAGGTTGCCGCGACCTGTCCGGCATGGTTGCCGGTCTTCAGCCGGCAGATCGACAGGGCATGGTCGCGCAGGCAATGGCCGTCCTCGAGCAGGAGAATGTCCTCCCCGGCGAGATCGTCCGGCGAGAGGCCGTTCTTCCTGGCCAGCGGATGATTGCTTGAGGAGGCGAACAGGAACTCATCGTCGAACAGGGGCAGGGTCTCGATGCCCGGCGCGTCCCAGGGCAGGCCGATCAGCGCGGCGTCCAGCGTGCGGGTGCGGAGCTGGTCGATCAGCCGGGTCGTCTTGTCTTCGTGCAAATAGAGCTTGAGGTCGGGATACGCGTCGCCCAGCGCCCGAACGGCCTGCGGGAGGACGAAGGGGGCGATGGTCGGGATGGCGCCGAGATGGAAGGGGCCGGTCAGCAGGGCACCGGCGCTCTGGACAGCCTGGACGAGGGCATGGGCATCCGCGATGAGGGCGCTGGCACGGGATGCGGCCAGCTCTCCGGCATGCGTGAGGCGGGCGCCGCGCGCTTCGCGATCGGCCAGCCGGACGCCGAGCATTTCCTCCAATTCCTTGATGCCGGCCGAAAGGGTCGGCTGGGTCACACAACAGGCTTCAGCGGCGCGCGAAAAGGAGCCGGTATCGCCGAGTGCGGTGAGAAACTGGAGCTGTCTGAGGGTCGGAATTGCCATAGAGTGGATTTATATCACCGGTAGAGAATATCAATTATTCATTTGGCTGAAATGGCGGCACGTGCTCACTAATCGGGCCTCCACCGGGCCCGTCCACCGTAATAATTGCAACAGGATACCTCCCCTATGCTCGGCATTGGCCAGAAACTTCCCGACTTCAAGATCACCGGCGTGAAACCAAAGTTCATGCAGCACGAAGAAAATGGCGTCAGCGCGTTCGAAGCACTCGACCAGAACAGCTTTGAAGGCAAGTGGAAGGTGATTTTCTTCTACCCGAAGGACTTCACCTTTGTCTGCCCGACCGAGATTGCGGAGTTTGCGCGCCTCAACGGCGAATTCGAAGACCGCGACGCGGTTGTGCTCGGCGGTTCGACCGACAATGAGTTCGTCAAGCTCGCCTGGCGCCGCGAACACGCAGACCTGGCTGAACTGCCAATCTGGCAGTTCGCCGACACGACCGGCTCGCTCGTCGACGGCCTCGGTGTACGCAACGCGGAAGAGGGCGTTGCCTATCGCGCGACCTATGTGGTCGATCCGCACAACGTGATCCAGCACGTCTACGTGACCAACCTCAATGTCGGCCGCAACCCGTCGGACACGCTGCGCGTGCTCGATGCGCTGCAGACCGATGAGCTCTGCCCATGCAACCGCCAGGTTGGCGGCGACACGCTGGTACTCGCCGCCTAGGCGGCGCGGTTCCCTATAGCGTTGCGCAGAACCGGGATGACCGGCCTTCCTTCTCCGTTGGGGGAGGCTGGTCAGCCTGCCTGCGCGCAAGCAGTCCGGCGCGCTGCCGGATGGCTTCCTATCTCCACTCCTGCCTGAAAGGACGGCTTGATGTCGCTCGAGACCCTGAAATCGAAATTGCCGGATTATGCCAAGGACCTGAAGCTGAACCTCGGCTCGCTGGCGAACGAAACCATCCTGACCGACCAGCAGAAGTTCGGCTGCATGCTGGCATCCGCCCATGCTGTCGGCGAACCGCATACGCTGCGGGCGCTGGAAGGGGAGGCGCGCAGCAAGCTGAGCCCGGAAGCGGTGAAGGCGGCCAAGGCGGCCAGCGCGATCATGGGCATGAACAATGTCTATTACCGCACGACGCACCTTTTCTCGAATGAGACCTACAAGACCGTGCCGGCGAAGCTGCGCATGAACGTGATCGGCGCGCCGGGCATCGAGAAAGCCGATTTCGAGCTCTACGCACTCGTCGTGTCGGCTGTGAATGGCTGCGGCATGTGCCTCGATGCCCACGAGGCCGAACTGCGCAAGCACGGCTTCACCACAGACCAGATCCAGGCCGGCGTCCGCATCGGCTCTGTCGTCAATGCGGCCGCCCGCGTCATGGCGGCGGAATCTGCACTGGAAGCCGAGCCTGCCTGACCGAATGAGCGCGTCCGGACATCGCGCCCCCAGAGCCTGGCGCCGGGGGCGTTTTTCTTAAGAAGGCCCTGTATTCATGAAGCGGTGGCGCGATCCGACTCAAGGATTCAGAAAAGCAGATGATGATTTCAGGCGCGTTCCGACATTGATTTGATGTAATGTCAGTGGGATTGGTGCGATTTCCCGGTCAACTTCAGCGCGCGATGTATTGCGACAACACGTGCTGGCAACCCACTGATTCGGAAGGATAAAATATGCCCTTCCCATGTTGGCCCAAGGGCATGTTCCGCCGTGTTCCCTATGTGTGCGTTCTATGTTCCGGGCCGCGCTGGTTGTGGATATTTGGATTCACCGACTCAGCCCATTGAGGCCCATCCTCACCCATGATATTCCAAATTTACACATGGTTTACCCATGCTGGGGTTTAGGCATAATAATTACAGGGTTGGCGGGTGTTTGTTTCCACCTACGAGAGCGCTATTGATGCAAAAGGCCGGGTTTCGATCCCCGCGCCCTTTCGCGCCGCGCTTGGCGGTGGCACCCGGATTTTCCTCTGGCCGGCGCTGGACGGGTCCGGCTGCCTCGAAGGCGGCGGCGAAGCGCTGATGGCCATGTACCGGGCGACCCTGACGCGCCTGGCTCCGCAGTCTGAAGTGCGCAAGGCGCTGGTGACGCGCATCATCGCGGGCTCTGCTGACCTGAAGATGGACGAAACCGGGCGGATCAAGCTGCCAGAGGACCTCTGCAAGGCTGCCGACCTGACGGACCGGATCAAGTTCGCGGGCAATATCGACAGTTTCCAGATATGGAACCCTGAAAAGCACGCAGCCTTCAACACGGCCATGGCAACCGCTGCGGCGGCCCCCGAAACACTGGCCGCTTTTGGCCGGGCCTATTCCGAAGTCCTGCACCAGCAGGGTGCCGGGGCCTATCCGGCCCCGAAACTGGTTGACGGGAGCGAAGGCTGATGAGCGCACGCCACACTTCTGCCCGTTCGCCGGCTTCCGGGCACAACCCCGTGATGATGGATGAAGTCCTCACCTGGCTTGCGCCACAGGACGGTGAGCTGATTGTCGACGGCACCTTCGGCGGCGGCGGATATACGCGGGCGATCCTGCTGGCCGCGCAATGCAATGTGCTGGCGATCGATCGCGACCTCGACGCGATCCAGCGGGCGGAAAAGCTTGCTGCCGAGACGCCGCGCCTGACGCCGCTGCTCGGCCGGTTCGGTGAAATGGATGCGCTGGTGATGAATGCCGGACACACGGCCGTCGATGGCGTCGTGCTGGATATCGGCGTCTCGAGTTACCAGATCGATGAGGGCGAGCGGGGTTTCTCCTTCATGAAGGACGGACCGCTGGACATGCGCATGGGCGTTGCCGGGCCAACGGCGGCTGATGTCGTCAACATGATGTCCGAGCGCGACCTGGCCAATATCATTTTCCGGCTTGGCGAAGAACGGCAGGCGCGGCGGATCGCGCGCCATATCGTTCAGCGGCGGGTCCAGCAGCCCTTCGAAACGACGGCGGACCTCGCCGATTCGGTCGAAGTGGCCGTCGGTGGGCGCCGGGGCGCGCGCACCCATCCGGCAACTTTGACCTTCCAGGCCATCCGCATGTATGTGAACGACGAGCTCGGCGAACTGGCCCGTGCCTTGTGCGCAGCCGAGCGCATCCTGCGCCCCGGCGGGCGGCTGGTGATCGTCGCGTTCCATTCGCTGGAAGACCGTATGGTCAAGCAATGGTTGCGCGACCGGGCCGGCAAGCAGGGCGGGGGCTCTCGCCACATGCCGCTGATGGCCAAAGGGCCCGATCCGACGTTCGAACTCGCTGTTTCCAAAGCAATTGTTCCATCTGATAAGGAAGTGGAAGGCAATCCGCGTGCACGCTCGGCGAAGCTGCGGGCCGCAATCCGTACCAGCGCGCCCGTGATCGAGGAAGACGCCAGCGACGGCATGAACCTGCCGCCCCTGTCGGACCTGGAGGATGTGGCATGAGTCGACGCGCTTTCCTGTTCGGAGTCCTGGTTGTGGGCTTGCTGATCGTGAGCCTGTACCGGGCGAAGTATGGTGCCAAGGATACAGCGTCCGAGATCATGGCTGTTGAAGCCCAGATCGAGGATGCGCGGCACGAAAAAGCGCTGCTTGAGACCGAATTGTCTCATATGAGCCGGCGCGAATGGATCGAGGAATATGCGCGTGGCGAGCTGGGCATGGCCCCGCCACGGCCTGACCAGATTGCCGGTGAAGCCGATCTCGACGAGGTTGTCGGCCTGCCGGTCACATCCGGCGTGGCGCCCGAGCGTGTACGGGCGGAGGGCGCCAGATGACCGAACGCGCCCGCGACCGGACACGGCTGGTAGGACTCGGCCTCAGCGCCCTCTTCGTTATCCTGGCGGGCAAGGGCGGCTATCTCGCGATCTCATCCACCCCGGCCCGCGTGCACAGCGCCGCCAAGATCGACGCGCCCGTTCGCGCCGATATCGTGGACCGTAACGGCGAACTCCTGGCGACGTCCGTGACCGCCTATTCGCTGGTCGCCAATCCGAAACTGATCTGGGATGCTGGCGATGTTGCCAGGTCGCTGACGAGCGTGTTTCCGGACATCCAGGTCGCCGACCTGACGGAAGACCTGTCGAATGAGGCGCGCGAGTTTGTCTATGTCAAACGCGGCCTGACGCCCCGCCAGCGCAAGGCCGTTTTCGACCTCGGCCTGGAAGGCCTGCGTTTCGAGGAAGAGAGTCGCCGGGCCTATCCGCGGGGCACGCTGGCGGGTCACTTGCTGGGCTATACCAATGTTGACGGCAAGGGCATTGGCGGCATCGAATATGCGCTGGAAAGCCGGTTGAGCAGCGGTGGCGAGCCGCTTCGCCTGACCATCGACAACAGTGTCCAGTCTGCCGTGGAGTCAGAGCTATCGGCGGCGGCGGCCGAGCATGACATCCGGGGCGGCGCCGTGATCCTGATGGATGCGCATTCCGGGGAAGTGCGTGCCATGGCCAGCTGGCCGCCGGTCGATGCGAATCGGGCGCTGGAGCTCAAGCGCGATGACACGGCCCAGCTGAACCGGGCAACCGGGGCAGTATATGAACTCGGCTCAGTGTTCAAACCGTTCACGGTGGCTGCCGCGCTGGAAGCTGGCGCGATCAAACCGACAGACCTGTTCGATGTGACGACGTCAATGGAGATCCGTGGTTACCAGATTCACGACCTGCATCCGATTGGCGGCCCGGCCAGCGTCACCCGGATCATCTCGGAAAGCTCGAACCTCGGCACGGTGCATATCAATGCCAAGCTGGGTCCGCGTCGGCAGAAAGCCTTTCTTGAAGTCCTGGGCCTGATGGACCGGGCGCCGGTCGAACTGGCCGGCAGTGCGAAGCCGATCCTGCCCGAACGGTTTGACGACCTGTCGGCGGCGACCGTGTCCTATGGCCACGGGATCGCAGTGACGCCAATGGCATTCCTCGACGCGTTCTCGGCCTTTGCCAATGGCGGCGAGCGGGTCAGCCCGACGCTTGTCATGGATGATACGCGCAAGGTGGCGCCAGTGCGGGTAATGTCGGCCCTGACGGCCGACATGGTCAATGTGATGATGCGCGAAGCGGTGGTGAACGGCACGGGCAAGCGGGCTGACGTTGCCGGCTATGGTGTCGCCGGCAAGACCGGGACGGCGGAAAAGCCGGTACCGGGCGGCTATGACGACGCGCGCAACGTGACCAGCTTTGCGGCCATATTTCCTTATGACCGCCCGCAATATGCCCTGATCGTGACGTTGGATGAACCCAAGGCAGGGGCGGAGCGTGGCGATACGGCTGCGCTGAACGCAGCGCCGACGGCCGGACGCATCATCGAACGTGTCGCGCCTCTGCTCGGGCTCGCCCCGCATTTCGAAGGTGTCCGGCCTGCCGGCGCTGAACTCCGCTCTGCATCTGATGAGAGGAGTTCCCTGTGAAGCTGAAAGACCTGTTTCCCCTCGCCGAAGACGGCGATACCGAGATCACCGGCATGACGGCGGATAGCCGGAAGGTGCAGCCGGGCTTCCTGTTCGCGGCCCTGCGGGGCACCGCGTCGGACGGGCGCAAGTTCGTGCCGCAGGCGGTCGAGGCCGGCGCAGCGGCGATCCTGTCGGATGGTGGCGTCGAGAAAGTGCCTGTGCCACATGTGATCGCTGACGAACCGCGCCTGGCGCTGGCCCTTGCGGCCAAGCGTTTCCATGCATCCCAGCCTGAAACTGTGGTTGCAATTACCGGCACGAACGGAAAATCATCCACCGTGGATTTCCTGCGCCAGATCTGGACGCGGGCAGGGCTGGGCGCGGCCTCGATGGGAACGCTTGGCGCGATTGGCCCTGGCGGCAAGATCGATGTCGGCCATACGACGCCGGACCCGGTGACGATCCACGAAACGCTGCGCGAGCTTGTCCGTCAGGGCGTGACGCATTGCGCGATGGAAGCCTCAAGCCACGGTCTCGAGCAGTACCGTCTCGACGGCGTCGACCTTGCAGCTGTGGCGTTCCTCAACTTCACCCAGGACCATCTTGACTATCACGCCACAATGGAAGCCTATCTCGAGGCCAAGCTGCGCCTGTTCAAGCAGCTTGGCCGTCCGGGCATGCCGGCCATCGTGAATGCCGACAGCGACCATCGCGAGGTGTTCGAAGCCGCCGCGAAGGATGCGGGCCTCCAGGTCGTCTCGTTCGGCTGGCGCGGTGAAGACCTCTGGATCGACGAGATCATGCCGCGCGCCACCGGCCAGGTGCTGACCCTGTTCTGGCGCGATGTCGAACACAAACCGCTTGAACTGCCGCTGATCGGCGAGTTCCAGGCGTTGAATGCGCTGGCCGCGGCAGCGATTGCGCTGTCGCTTGACCTGTCGTTCGAGCAGGTCGCTGATGGCCTGACCCATCTCCAGCCGGTCAAGGGCCGTCTGGAACTGGTCGGCAAGACGCCGGCCGGGGCAGGGGTTTTCGTGGATTACGCCCACACGCCGGACGGGCTGGACGTGCTGCTGCGCGCCGTACGCCCGCACACCGCCGGACGCCTCAAGGTGATCTTCGGCTGCGGCGGCGACCGCGATGCCAAGAAGCGCCCGATCATGGGCGAGATTGCCACGCGCCAGGCCGATGATGTCATCGTCACGGACGACAATCCCCGTACGGAAGACGCGGCGACTATTCGCAAGGCCGTGCTCGCTGGCGCGCCGGGCGCCCGCGAGATCGGCGACCGGGAGGTGGCGATCCGCACGGTGATCGCGGAACTGAAAAAGGGCGACACGCTGGTGATCGCCGGCAAGGGCCACGAGACCGGCCAGATTGTCGGCAAGACGGTCATCCCGTTCTCCGACCAGGACACGGCGCTGTCGGCGCTGGCAGGGGAGAACGCATGAGCCAGCTTCTCTGGACTTCCGAAGAAATCGCGCTGGCAACGGGCGGCTCGGCCAGTGACCCGTTCTGGGTGTCGGGCACGATCTCGATCGATACGCGCACGCTGGTGCCGGGCGACCTGTTCGTGGCGCTGCAGGACCAGCGTGACGGGCATGATTTCGTCGCCGCTGCCTTCAAGGCCGGCGCCGCAGGCGCGCTGGTGTCGAAACCTGTCACGGGCGGCCCGACCATGATGGTCGACGATGTGCTGGTGGCACTGGAAATGATGGGGATCGCGGCGCGCGCGCGGTCCGGCGCGATCCGCACGGCGGTGACCGGTAGCGTGGGCAAGACGAGCGTCAAGGAAATGCTGGCGCGGATCTATCGCGCCGCTGGCCCTGCGCACTGGAACGTCAAGAGTTTCAACAATCACTGGGGTGTACCGCTGACGCTGGCGCGGATGCCGGAGGCAACCAAGCGCGCGGTCTTCGAGATCGGCATGTCGACGCCCGGCGAGATTGCGCCGCGCAGCCATATGGTGCGGCCGCATGTGGGGATTGTGACTTGCATTGCCGGCGCGCACCTCGAAGGCCTCGGCAGCCTCGAAGCCGTAGCCAATGAGAAGGCGGATATTTTTGCCGGGATGGAAGCGGGCGGCACATTCATCCTGCCAGCCGACGATGCCTTCCTCGACCAGCTGTCAGCGCGTGCGCGTGAGCTCTGCCCGACCGGAAACCTGGAAACCTTCGGCATTGCGGAAAATGCGACTGCGCGGGTGACGGGATATGAAACAAATGGCGTTACCAGCCGCATCAGTATCGACGTGATCGGTCAGCGTGCGGAACTGGAAATCGCCGCTATCGGGAAGCATTGGGCGGTCAACGCGGCCGCCGCGCTTCTCGCGGCGAGCCAGACGGGACGCTCGGTTGCCGACTGCGCTGAAGCCCTGTCCGGCTATTCGCCGCCGCCGGGGCGCGGCACTGTGGAACAGGTCGCACTGCCGCAGGGCGGCCACTTCACGCTGGTCGACGATGCTTACAATGCCAACCCGGCCAGCATGCGCGCTGCCCTTTCGGCGCTGGCGCAGCGTAAGGGCGGTCGCCGCCTCGTTGCGCTCGGCGAGATGCTGGAAATCGGCGAGGAATCAGCGAGCGAACATGCCGGACTTGCGCCGGATGTCGTCGCGAGTGGAGCAGAAGGCGTCTTCCTCGCGGGTGACAAAATGACTCACCTTGCAGAGGCCCTACCGCCGAGCCTGCAGCAGGTATGGGCACCCAAGGCGGATGAGTTGTGGAATGCACTGCTAAACGCAGTGAGAGATGGTGACGTGCTATTGCTCAAAGGGTCGAATGCCTCCGGAATGGGACTTATTGCAGACCGCTTGCGCCAACGAAGTGCAGCGGCTGGTTTGGGCAAGATGGATAGCAGCGACGAAGACGCTGCAGAGGTCAGGTGATGCTGTACGAATGGCTGGCCGCGGATAGCGGTTTCTTCAACCTACTGAACTATATCACCTTCCGCGCCGGCGCAGCCGTTGTGACGGCGTTCCTGGTGACGGTGGTGTTTGGTGACGTGATCATTAACATGCTCCGGGCCCGGCAGGGCAAGGGCCAGCCGATCCGTGACCTGTCGCTGGAAGCGCAGATGTCGAAGCAGGGCACGCCCACGATGGGCGGCGTCCTGATCTGGATCGGCCTGCTGGTCGGCGTGCTGCTCTGGGGCAATCTCACCAATCCTTACGTCTGGGGCGTGCTGTTCGTGACGCTGTCCTTCGCGCTGCTCGGATTTCTCGACGATTATGCCAAGGTGACCAAGGAGAGCGCTGAAGGCGTCTCCGCGAAGGTGCGCCTGTTGATCGGCTTTGGTATTGCGGCTGTCGCGTGCGCATTCATCATGGGCCTGCATGGCGCGCACACGCCCGCCGGACATGCCGAGTGGGGGCCGCTGAATGGCCTGGCCGAACAGATTGCCAACTTTGCGCCGACGACGTCGGTGAAGCCTGCGGACCCGGCCTTTTCGGGCGGCGTCGCGGTGCCTTTCGTGAACAATTATTTCCTGCCGCTGGGCGGCTTCTTCATCCTGTTCGGCATGATCGTCGTCGTCGGCAGCGCCAATGCGGTGAATTTCACCGACGGCCTCGACGGACTGGCGATCGTGCCGATGACATTTGCCGCCGCCGCCTATGCGATGATCGCCTACCTCACCGGTAACTTCGTTTTTGCCGAATATCTCGGCATCCAGTTTGCGCCGGGCGCAGGCGAGATTTCCGTGCTTCTGGGCGCGATGATCGGCGCGGGCATGGGCTTTCTCTGGTTCAATGCCTATCCGGCAAAGGTCTTCATGGGCGATACCGGTTCGCTCGGCCTCGGCGGCATGCTGGGCATCGTGGCCGTGGCGACCAAGCACGAGTTTGCGCTGGTCGTCATTGGCGGCCTGTTCGTGATCGAAGCCCTCTCGGTCATGCTGCAGGTCGGCTGGTTCAAGATCACCAAACGCCTGACGGGCGAAGGCAAGCGCATTTTCCTGATGGCGCCGCTGCACCACCACTTCCAGAAAAAGAACTGGCCGGAAACGCGCGTCGTCGCGCGCTTCTGGATCCTGTCGGTCCTGTTCGCCCTCGCGGGCCTCGCAACTTTGAAGCTGAGGTAACCGCAACCGATGATCCCCATTACGGAATACGCAGGACGGGATGTCGCCGTGTTTGGCCTTGGCCGGACAGGCCTCAGCGCAGCAAAGGCGCTGAAGGCTGGCGGCGCGCGCGTCCATGCCTGGGATGACAATGAGGACATACGCAACAAGGCCGAAGCCGCCGGCATGACGCTGTCGGACATCAACAAGCGCGACTGGCAGACCTTTGCCGCGCTCGTGCTGTCGCCGGGCATTCCCTACAAGTTCCCGCAACCGCACCGGATCGTGCGCATGGCCGAGATGACCGGCGTGCCTGTCGTCGGCGACATGGAACTTTTCGCGCGGGCCGTGCAGTCGCTGCCGGAACGTGGCCGACCGAAGATCATCGGCATTACGGGGACCAATGGAAAATCGACCACGACGGCGCTGATCGGGCATATCCTGAAGCAGGCTGGCCGAGATGCGCGCATCGGTGGCAATATCGGCACCGGTGTGCTGGATCTTGCCGCCCTGCACGCCAATGCCGTCTATGTGCTGGAACTGTCATCCTACCAGCTGGACCTGGTGAAGAGCCTGCATTGCGATGTCGCCGTGCTGCTGAACATGAGCCCGGACCATCTCGACCGCCATGGCGGCATGGAAGGCTACCAGGCGGCCAAGATGCGCATCTTCCAGAATCAGCAAAAGGGCGATGTCGCCATTGTTGGCTTCGACGACGTGATCACGCAGTCGATTGCAATCGGCCTCGCGGGGCACGGCCCGGGCCGTGTCGTGCATGCGTCCTCGACCTATACGCTGGGCCGGGGCGTCAGCGCGATCGATCGCCACCTCTATGACAACCAGTCCGGCAAGGCCGAGCTGATCGGCAACCTGGCCGACTGTCCCTCATTGCCCGGCAAGCACAATCACCAGAATGCTGCGGCCGCCTATGCGGCCTGCCGGGCACTCGGCATTGAACAACAGGTCATCATGGCCGGGCTCAAGTCGTTCCCGGGACTGCCGCACCGGCTGGAAACCGTCGGTGAAGTGGACGGTGTGCGTTTCGTCAACGATTCCAAGGCGACCAATGCCCAGGCCGCCGAGCAGGCGCTCAGGGCGTTCAAGAATGTCTACTGGATCGCGGGCGGCGTCCCCAAGGCGGACGGGATCGAGCCGCTGGAATCCCTGTTTCCGAACGTGGCCAAAGCCTATCTCATCGGCGACGCGGAAAACGCCTTCGCCGCGACGCTGAAGGGCAAGGTCGCGCTGCAGAAATGCGGCACGCTGGGTAAGGCCGTCGAAGCGGCATTGCGCGATGCCCGGGCCGCAGGCGAAGATGACCCCGTCGTGCTGCTATCGCCAGCTTGCGCCAGTTTTGACCAGTTCCACGACTTCGAGCATCGCGGCGATGTGTTTCGCTCGATCGTCCAGGCGATGATGCCGAATGAGATCAGGGTGACGGCTTGAACCCAGCGCGCACCGCCTTGCAGTTTGCCCGGTCCGACACGTCGTGGCTGACCGAATGGCGACGCACGGTGGATAGGGGGCTGATGGGGGGCGCGTTTTTCCTGATCGGCATCGGCCTGCTGATGTCACTTGCGGCGGGACCGACGGCGGCGATCCGTATCGGCTACGAAAACGAATATTTCTTTGTCATCCGGCAGGCAGCCTTCGCCGCTGCGGCGGCCGTGTTCCTGGTTGGTGTCAGCATGCTTGACCAGACGTGGGCGCGGCGCCTGGCGACGCTCGTGTTCTTCACGGCATTGGCGCTGATGGTCTGGATCCTCGTGTTCGGCTACGAGGCCAAGGGCGCACAGCGCTGGCTGCGGATTGCGGGTTTTTCCCTTCAGCCGAGCGAGATGATCAAACCGGCGCTGATCGTATTGAGCGGCTGGCTGCTTGCCCAACGGGAGGCGTATCCGAGCGGGCCGTGGGCGGTGATTGCGTTCGTGTTCTATGCGGTAACGCTGGGATTGTTGTTGCTGCAGCCCGATGTCGGGCAGGCGGCGCTGCTGACGGCAGCGTTCGTCATCACGTTCTTCATCAGCGGCCTGCCGTGGAAATGGGCCGTTGCATTCGCGGGCGGCGGCGTATCGCTGGCGGGCCTGCTCTATGCGCTGTTGCCGCATGTGCGTGCGCGCGTGAACAGTTTCGTCGACCCATCGGCCTATGACACCTACCAGATCGACAAGGCGGCCGAAGCCATAGGGCGCGGCGGCCTGTTCGGGGTCGGCCCGGGGGAGGGCCAGGTCAAGGCGAGCCTCCCGGATGCGCACACCGATTTCATCTTCTCCGTAATGGTCGAGGAATTCGGGCTCGTGGCGGCGATTGTGCTGCTGGCAGTTTTCACGTTGATGGTGCTTCGCGGCTTCCGTGCGGCGGCCCAGCTGGATGATGGATATGCCCGCGCGGCGGCAGCCGGATTGTTTTCCCTGTTCGGGCTTCAGGCCGCCATCAACATCGCAGTCAACGTAGCCCTGATCCCACCGAAAGGGATGACGCTGCCTTTTGTGTCATATGGCGGCTCGTCAATGATCGGCACAGGATTGACACTTGGGCTTGCACTGGCCCTTGTGCGCGGACAGGGTACGCGCACAAGAGGCAGGTATGGGTGACGTAAATACCGGAAAACTGGTGATAATTGCGGCAGGTGGCACCGGCGGGCACATGTTCCCGGCCCGGGCCTTTGCCGATGAAATGCGCGCGCGGGGCTGGACCGTCGGATTGATCTCCGACTATCGCGGCCTGCGTTATGCCAACGACTTTCCCGCCGAGTGGAAAGAAGAGGTGAATGCCGCTTCACCGAATTTCCGCAAGCCGTGGACGCTGCCGGCGGCGGCGCTGAAGATCAAGTCAGGTATCAACCGGGCGGTACGCCTGATCGACCAGACGAAGCCGGCGCTTGTCGCCGGGTTCGGAGGGTATCCGGCGTATCCTGCACTTGCTGCTGCGAAAAAGCGGAAGGTGCCGATCATCATTCATGAGCAGAATGCAGTGCTGGGGCGGGTGAACCGCCAATTCGCCCAACATGCCAAGCTGGTTGCCAGCGGATTCAACCGTCTCGACTTCCTGCCGCCCGGCGCGGCCCACAGGCCGATCGGCAACCCGGTGCGCGCAACGATTATCGCAATGCGCGACACGCCATACCCGCCCACCGACGGCAAACTGGTCCTTTTCGTCACCGGCGGAAGCCAGGGCTCCAGCATAATCGGCGACACCGTTCCGCTCGCCATTGCCAATTATGTCCCGGAGTCGCTGCGCGGGCGCCTGAAGGTGGTGCAGCAGGTCAGGGAGGAGCAAATGGAGGGCGTGCGCAACATCTACCGGCGCGCGCAAGTCGATGCTGACCTTGCCCCCTTCTTTGCTGACATGCCGGAACGGCTGGCGTCAGCGCACCTGGTCGTGGCCCGCTCAGGCGCCGGCACGGTGAGCGAACTGGCTGTGGTCGGGCGGCCTTCGATCCTGATCCCGCTAGCGATTGCCATGGATGACCACCAGTCAGCGAACGCCGAGGCGCTTACCGATGTCGAGGCCGCCGACGTGATCCTGGAGATCAATCTCTATCCGAAACTCCTCGGCAGCCTGATCGCGGTGCGCCTTGAGCATGGCGACGACCTGCGCCAGCGCGCGGCAGCGGCGAAGTCTGTCGGCAAGGTCAACGCCGCGAGCGATCTCGCCGACATGGCCGAACGCGTCGCGGAACTTTAGGCGACCGCCGGACGCCAGCCATGCGTCTTGTGCATCCGAGCGGCGCTTAGCCAGCCCCACCCGAAGGCCTTATCCGTGTCGCCGTCGCGCTGGCGGCGGGCGAGGCGTTCGAGCGCTTCGTCCAGAGTCGGTTCGTGACCTGCCAGCACCCACCACATGACGAAATGCATGTCGTCCATCATCTCGAACCATTTTTCGCGACGTGCGTAGAACTTGCGGTGCACGGTGCCCCAGACAAATCGTTCAAGGCTGGTCACATCTTCCCAAACGGTGAGGTTGGCAACGCATTGCGGATCGCCGTCGATCCTGGCGTCCGTATTGCCCTTTCCGGGCTCGCCTGACCCCTCCATCATCCAGACAAAGCCGGGCATCTTTTTCCCGAGGCCGTTGATCATGTCCAGATTGTCCATGAATTCCTTGACGCGGGGGTCGTCGGTTGGCGCGACCAGACGCCCGATATTGAGTTGGGCCAGATGCAGTGTCATCGCATTTTCCTCTCGCCCCGAAAGCGCCGCAACGGTCGCCGGGTTGCGCCAATCAATGGCCATGATTGGCATGAAGACAATAGATTGAGGCGGCGACCCTGAAATTTCAATGGATTGGGGACCTTGCCTACGGAATACGCACCACGGTATCGCTAGCACTTACGTTTTTCACTGACTGAACTGGCCTGCGTCATGACTTCACCTACGCCTTTCGACCTCGGCCCCGCACACATCGTCGGCATTGGCGGTATCGGCATGTCGGGCATTGCCGATGTGATGCTGACCATGGGCTACCAGGTGCAGGGTTCGGACATATCCGACAGCGCCAATGTGCAGCGCCTGCGGGAGAAGGGTGCCAATATCTTCATCGGCCATCGCGGCGAGAACGTGAAGGGTGCGGGTACGGTCATCATCTCGTCGGCGATCAGGAAGGACAATCCGGAAGTTCTGGCGGCCCGGGCGACGGGGATTCCGGTTGTGCGCCGGGCCAACATGCTGGCCGAGATCACGCGCCTCAAATACACGGTTTGCGTTGCCGGCACCCATGGCAAGACGACGACGACCAGCATGGTGGCCTGCCTGCTGGACGGCTGCGGCATCGATCCGACGGTGATCAATGGCGGGATCATCCACGCCTATGGCTCGAACTACAAGGCGGGCGAGAGCGACTGGATGGTCGTCGAAAGCGACGAAAGCGACGGGACATTTGCGAAGCTGCATCCGACCTGCGCCATCGTCACGAATATCGATCCGGAGCACATGGACCATTACGGCTCCATGGACAAGCTGCGCGAAGCCTTTGATACCTTTGTGGAAAACCTTCCGTTCTACGGGTTCGCCGTGCTCTGCACCGACCATCCCGAAGTCCAGGACCTGGCCGCGCGGGTCACCGACCGGCGGCGCATCAGTTATGGATTCAACCGGCAGGCCGATGTCCGGGCGGTGAACCTGAAGACCGACCTCGACGGCGCGCATTTCGATGTCGCGCTGCGCCGGCCGGGGTCTGCAAGCCCCCGGGTTATCAAGGACCTGACGTTGCCCATGGCAGGCGAGCACAATGTGCAGAACTCGCTGGCGGCCATCACCGTGGCGCTGGAGCTGGGCGCGACGGACGAGCAGATCCGGGCCTCTCTGGCGGCGTTCGGAGGGGTCAAGCGGCGGTTCACGACGGTGGGGGAATGGACGCCGGAAGGGGGTGGCAAGGGCGTGGTGCGGATCATCGACGATTATGGCCATCACCCGGTTGAAATCGCCGCCGTTTTGAAAGCCGCGCGGTCCATGCTGGGCCAGGGCCAGCTGATCGCCGTCTGCCAGCCGCACCGCTACACGCGCCTGCGTGACCTGTTTGCAGATTTCTCGCGCTGCTTCGACGCGGCCGACGAAGTGTTCGTGGCACCGGTCTACGAGGCCGGCGAAACCCCGATTGAGGGCATCACGCACGAGACGCTCGTGGCCAGCATCAAGCGGCACGGGCATCGGGGCGCGCACGTGCTGGCCTCGCTGGACGATTTGCCGGAAGCGATCCGGGCCATAGCCAAGCCGGGCGGCATGGTCGTCTGTCTCGGGGCAGGGGACATTACCCGCTATGCGGGGGACCTGGCGGACAAGCTGTAGTCGTCCCGCGCCGGTTTACCCGACGCCAAGCCTCCCGGAAGTGGCCAAAGAGCTTTCCTCGCGTCCCGGAATATCGCACGGTTGCGGAAAGACGGCGAACAATGATGCCGCAGACCTATCTGGGAGATTGTTGCCGAATGACTGAATTACTGGCCGCCACGCCATTGACCGAGAGTGCTGCAAAACAGGCAGCTGTGAGCGGAGGGCCTTTTGGCATCAAGGGGTTAGCCTGGGCCATCTTCGAAGGCGCACGCAATCCGTACTATAATCTCATCGTCATCTACATTTTTGCCCCGTATTTCGCCGAAGTGATGGTGGGCGGAGGCGAATTGGGCCTTACCCTGTCGGGCCTGACCATCACGATGGCTGGAATCGTCACGGCGCTGACAGCGCCGTTCCTCGGCGTCGTTGCCGACAAGGCGGGCAGGCGAAAGCCGCTGATTGCCCTGTTCATGGCGGTCATGGTGGCGTGCTCTTTCGCCCTTTGGTGGGCGCGGCCTGAGGGCCCTCTGACCATGTGGCCCACCATGTTCGTGCTGGCGATCGCTTATTGCTGCTACGGATATTCGGAAGTGTTGCACAATGCGATGCTGCCCACGGCGGGACGCCCCAACGCGCTGCCGATCATTTCGGGTCTTGGCCTGTCGATGGGCAATATCCTGAGCGTCGGGATCCTGATCTTCTTCCTGTTTGGCCTATTGCTGCCTGGCTCGGGCTTGCCGTTCGCGGCGGATGAGCAATTGATCGCCCTGGATCTTGCCACGAACGAACCACAGCGCTTTGCGGGTCCGTTTGTGGCGGTCTGGATGGCGGTGCTGCTGATCCCGTTCTTCATGTTCATGCCGGATGGCCTGAGCAAGGGTTTGAGCTGGAAGCAGGCCGCCGGAGACGTGTTCAAAGGCGAGGACCGCCATGACGGCAACCCGCAATCGTTTTTGCAGCGCGCAATCGTGTTCCGGGATTACCTCGTGCAGCTGTTCCGGGACCATCCCCATACAATGCGATTCCTAATCGCGCGCACGATCTATGCAGATGCCATGGCAGCGTTGCTGACGCTGGGTGCCGTGTTCGCAAAAACGTTTCTCGGCTGGAGCGGTGTCGAGATCCTGTTCTATGGGATCACGGGCGTCCTGTTCGGCGCAGTGGGCGGATTTGTCGGCGGGTTCCTTGATCGCGTGCTTGGGCCGAAACTGGCGCTGGTCTGGGAAATTTCCGTGCTGACCGTCCTGCTGCTCGTGCAGCTGTCGATCACGCCGGAAGCCCTGCTATTCGGACTGATCCCGAGTGGGACGCCGATCTGGAGCAGCCCGTTCTTCGACACCTTGTCGGATGTGGCCTATTTCCTGTTCGTGATTCCGGTGGCGATTGCCGTCGTGGCGTCGATTTCGTCCAGCCGCTACATGCTGGTGCATATCGCGCCGCATGACAGGATCGGTGAATTCTTCGGTCTCTACGCGATTGCCGGGACGGTGACCGTGTGGATGGGGCCAGGCCTTGTCAGCCTGCTGACCTGGCTGACAGGCAACCAGCGCATCGGCATGGGTGGCATCGGCTTCATGTTCCTGCTGGGATTGATCATCCTGTGGAAAGTTCACGCGCCAAAGCGGGGCTTTGATGCGTGACATCCGGGATTAATCGGGGCGTGCCAGCCGGCTAGCTGGTCGGCCCGAATGACTTGCCGTCATCATCGGCGTCATGCGTGCGGCTGATCTCGTTGACGCGGCGTGGACGCAGGTAGAATTTGTCGTCGACCGTCTTTTCGGTCTTCAGCACGTAGCCGAAGGGGCTTTTGAACGTGTACTCGACTTCGGCCAGGATCACGGAGCCCGGGGAGGGGATGATGCCGGAAGGAACGGTTATCGTGGAACCCTGCGCATGGGCGGAGATGTTGTAGGCATCTGACCAGTCAACGCGTGGCACGCCGTCGCCATTGTCGACGATGCTGGTGATCCGAAGGTTGGCCTCCGTCGCATCATAGGGCTGCATCATGACTTTTGCCGCCGCGAACATCTCGCCCATATCGGCATCCGTCACGGTGGCCAGACGGGCGGTCAGGTCGCCGAGGCTGGCGCTGGTGGAGGTCACCCGGCGGTCCATGCGCATCAGGAAGCTGAGCTCGATACAGCCGAAATAGATCAGGACCATGACCGGCGCGATGATGGCAAACTCCACCGCCGACACACCCTGTTCGTTATAGTGCAGGCCCTGGATGCCTCGCCATTTCAGGCGGGGACCGATCCGGGAGAGAAGGGACTTGCGGGACATGGACTAGTCTCCAAAGGGTTCGTTGCGGAACACGGCATTCGCCTGCACCAGGTATTTCGAACCGGCCATGTTGGACAGCGGCGCAGTGATGAACGGTGTCATCAGGCGCCATTCGTAGAAAACACGCACCGCCACGATATCATTGGGGCCGCCGGGTTCGTAGGCAAAGCCGTCATCATTGAAATTGCCGTCCAGGTCGACCGGGCGCTCGAAGCTCGCAGCGCCGAATTCATTAAGTGACTTGACGTCGATATGCAGTTTTTCGTCGCAATCGAGCAGGCCGAAAAAGCTGTTGCAGACCGATTCCCGGAAATTCATCTCGTTGAACCCGCTTTCCTGGGCCTGGCCCGTGCGGATCTGGCGGGATGCGTCGGCGACGGCGTGTTCAAGCACGGTCGAGACAAGAAATATCAGGCAAACTTCGAGCAGGCCGAAGATCAGCAGAAAGAATGGAATAGCAACCATAGCGAATTCGACGGCAGCGGCCCCGCGCCGGTCGCTGGCATATCTATTCCAGGCCGCGTTCAAGCGCGAAGCAAGGATGCCGAAGCGGAAGCTGACCATTTTCAAACCCCAAACAGACAATTGTCTCAGCGCCACCAGATACCAGACCTGGGTTTGCCCCCGATTTATCGGAAACGTAAAATTTCATCTATCTGGCGCCCAATTTGGATCGCGCTCGTCCCGGAAATGCAAACGACCGCCTCCGGAGACGCGGTCGTTGCAGCGTTCTAAATGGATGCGAGCCTAGTTGCCACTGTTCAGGTCCTGAGTAGATTTCTGCTGCGTGAGGAGGGCATCGAAATAGTCGATCTGATCGCCGATGCTCATGACCGAGCGGCATTCGGGGGCGCAGTCATAGGTGAAATTCTGGCCGGAGCGATTGACCGTCACAAGGTTTGACGAATTGACAGTGACGACAACTTCGGTCGAAAAAATCTGGTCGCCGGCCTTGTTGAAGATCATGAGATTGGTCGTGCCGAACGTCTTTCCGGTGATGAAAATGAGGTGTTCGTCGTGAACGGCGACGTCGGCGACATTCTTGTTGCCGAGCACGATGCTCGCTGCAGACCCCGGGATGCGAACGGGGATGGTCTTGTTGGCTTCGACGGACAGCTGCCCGGCCGCAGCGGTTGCGACGAACAGCGATCCTGCCAGCGCCAGGGTGCAGGACTTGGCCAATATGTTCATTTCTCGGGCTCCAGGTTCGGTTTCGGGAATCTTCGCTCAAGAAGGTTGCCTGTTTCCTAATAGTGCGGAGATCGCGCAAATCCGACATCATACTATAGGGACCGATTTCGACGGATCGCGCATTGGACGAGAGTAAACAAAACCCTGATTTGCCTTCACGGATTATCTGTATTCCGTAACGCGATATTGAGAATAGTCCTGTAGTTTCAGTGTTGTCCCGGGAAGAAAAAAATGTCCGGGGCTTATTTAACGCATGATGGGAGTTTCCAATGTTTGCACGTTTTCTTAAAGACGAGTCCGGCGCCACGGCTATCGAATACGGCCTGATCGCTGCTCTGATCGCTGTCGCTATCATCGGTGGCGTTACCGCCCTCGGTAACAGCGCCAACACCACGTTCACGACTGTTTCGACGGCTCTTAATAACGCCAACTAAATAGTCGACCGAATTTATTCGGTTCGCAGAAAGGCCGCCAGGGAAACCTGGCGGCCTTTTCTTTTGTCCCCAAACCGGACGGGACGGCCCAATGAGGCGGAGCAGAATTAAAAACTTCCTTTAGTCTTTTCCGTCACGGTGCGGCCGAGTCGAAGAATGAAGGAGCGGGCGAATGATCTTGAACATCCTGGGAGGTGTGTTTCTGGCCCTGTGCGTCTTTGCGGCGATGCACGACGTCAACCGACTGACGATTCCGAACTGGCTGAACCTGGCGCTGGCGGGCCTGTTCGTGCCTGCAGCTGCGATCTCCGGTGTCCCGATGGAAATCATCGGGGGGCATCTGATGGTCGCCGCCCTCGCCTTCATGGTGGCCTTCGGCCTGTTCGCCTTTAACATATTCGGGGGAGGGGATGCCAAGATGATTCCTGCCGTGATGCTATGGCTGGGGCCGGATGCGGGTATTACCTTCGTTTTTGTCATGGCACTCACAGGCGGGGCCTTTGCGCTGCTGATCCTGTCTGTCCGCCGACTTATCCCGGCCGCGGCCTTGCCGGGATTGATCCGTGCACCATTCGAAGAAAATGCCGGTGTTCCCTATGGAGTCGCGATTGCGGCCGGCGTGCTCGTGGCTGCGCCAGCGTCTCCATTCCTTGCCAACTTGTTAAGCCAAATCAGTCTTTTCAGTTAACCAAGCCTTAGGCCTGATCATGGAAGTATCCGGTTTGGATGGGGATTCTGCCTGATTGTGGTGGCCCATCGCATTTAGTCATCACAAGGGAGTGGCGCCCAATGTCGCCGATGCGTCTTATCATTCTGTGCGGTGCTGCCCTGGCAGCCATGGCCGCCGCATTCCTGGTTCGCAACATGTCGGCACCGACGACCGTGACGCAAACGGTTACGGAGCTGCAGACCGAGATCCAGACCACGCAGGTTTCCGAAGTCAAAGTACTGGTTTCCCGACGTGACCTGGCGATCGGTGACCGCCTGGCGACAAGCGATTTCGAATGGGCACCCTGGCCGGAATTGAACATTGTCGAGGGATATCTCACCGAAGCCAAAAATCCCGATGGCATCGAGCAGATGGCCGGCGCTATTGTTCGGATTCCGATCTTCAAACGCGAACCGATCCTGCCGGGCAAACTCGTCCTGGCAAATGATTCCAGCCTTATGGCCGCCTTGCTGTCACCGGGGATGCGCGCCATCTCGGTCGAGATTTCGACCGAATCAGCTTCGGGTGGCTTCATCCTGCCAAATGACAAGGTCGACGTGATCCTCACGCATGAAGTCCAGGTGCAGACCGAACAGATGGTCACTGAGCGTCCGGCAACGACGACAATCATCAAGAATGTTCGTGTCCTGGCAATCGACCAGGTTTTCAAACCGGATGAAAACGGCGGAACTTCCCAGATCGGCAACACGGCGACGCTGGAAGTCTCGTCGAAGGAAGCTGAGCTTGTGGCGCTGTCGCAACGCATGGGAACACTGTCGCTGTCATTGCGCCCCTGGTCGGATGCCGGAGACAGCATGGGCCGCGAATCGCGCACCGACATGCTGAGTGGCGATGGTGGAAATGGCGCCGGAGGCATCATGATTTACCGCAATGGCCAGGCCACGTCGGCCGGGCTTGGGGGAAGCTTAAGATGAACATGTCCCGCCGGTTCCGGAATTGCCTGGTCATGGCGTTCGCAGCGACCATGCCGCTTTTAGCGCATGCAGCACCCAATGATCTGGGCACAACGATCACGAGACCAGGTGAGGCGGGCGTTTCACAGCAGGTTACGCTGGGGCTGAGCAAGTCGATGATTATCGATCTAGATTCGCCTGCCGCAGACGTTGTTATCACGAACCCGGCTATCGCCGATGCCATGGTGCAGACGGCCAAACGGATCATTTTCCGCGGTGTCGCCTATGGGCAGACGAATGCCTTTGTCTTCGACCGCGACGGAAACCAGCTGCTGAATCTTGAAATCAATGTCGAAACTGACATGACCAGCCTTCACAAGCTGATCGAGCGGCATGTGCCGGATGCGCGCGTCAACGTCGAAGGCCTCAATGGAAACGTACTGATAACGGGCATTGTCGACGATATGGCGCAATCCGACCGGGTGCAGCGCCTTGTTGCGGCTTTTCTCGGCGGCGGTGACGAAATGCAGATCGTCAACATGATCCAGATCGCAGCCAAGGATCAGGTCATGCTGGAGGTGCGCATTGTCGAAATGCAGCGCACGGCGATCAAGCAGCTCGGCATCAACCTGTCCGGCACGCCTGCTTTCGGTGACATGGCCAGGCTGGTCGAGAAGCAATTGTTTTCCGATACGAACGGTGACGGTATTCCGGAATCGACCGGCACGACCGGGCTTGTGCCCGGCCTTCCGCAGACCTTCCAGGGCTCGCTCAGCGCCAGTAACAGCTTTCCGATCCAGGGCCAGGCGCTTGGCGGTCTCGGTGGCTCTCTGACCTATTCCAACTATGTCGGCTCTGACCTGCAATCGAGCGTGGGTGCCACGATTGATGCGCTGGAGCGCATCGGCGTGGTCAAGACGCTGGCCGAGCCGAATATTGTCGCGATGTCTGGCGAAAGCGCCAAGTTCCTCGCCGGCGGCGAGTTCCCCGTGCCGGTCGGGCAGGACAATAGCGGCCGCGTGTCGATCGAATTCAAGCCTTATGGTGTCGGCCTTGGCTTCACGCCTGTCGTGCTCTCCGAGGGCCGGATCTCGCTCAAAGTATCGACTGAAGTATCGGAGCTCACCAATCAGGGCGCCTACCAGGGGGCCTCGCAGACCGGCATCGATTCAGATGGCAACCTGATCACGATCGCCGGTATCACCATTCCGGCCCTGTCGGTTCGACGCGCCGAATCGGTGATCGAATTGCCATCGGGCGGTTCGATGATGATGGCGGGCCTGATCCAGTCCAAGACACGCCAGACGCTGGACCAGATTCCCGGGCTCAAGAAGCTGCCAATCCTCGGCGCCTTGTTCCAATCGCGTGATTTCCTTCAGGACGAATCAGAACTGGTGGTCATCGTGACCCCTTACCTGGTTGATCCGACCCAGAAGAACCAGCTGCGGACACCCGCCGACGGATATGCCAATGCCTCGGACGCCAAGTCGATCTTCTTTGGCAAGCTGAACGAGCAATACGGCAAGGACGGCGCGCCTGTTGACGCCAAGAATTATCGCTCCCCCGTGGGCTTTATTGAAGAGTGAGGGATGCCAGGATGAACCCGATGCTTAAACCAACGCACGCCCTGATCGCGGCCGGCTTTTGCCTGAGCGGCCTGGCCGGCTGCGCGAGCCATGCCCCGACGGCGGTGCCGCAAGCCTACCTTGAGGGTACCGTGCTTGACCGCAACGCAATTGGCGTATCGAAGCGTACCGAATTCCTCGAAGTGGATATCAGCCCGGTTTCCAGCGAACTCACGCTGAAGGATCGCGCCAGGATTGAAGCCTTTGTCCGCACCTATCGTTCGAAGGGCCACGGTCCGCTGATCATGTCGCTGCCCGAAACCAGCGACAATTCGCAACTGGCCGTCTCGGCAGTCGCTGCGGCGCGCGAGATCGCCTGGCAGAATGGTGTCGAGTATAATGAAATTGCAGGCAGCAGCCATGGTGCGGGATCGGACAAATCCGAACCGATGATCCTGGCCTTCCAAGTGTATGACGCGATCCAGCCGGACTGCAAATCGATGGCTGAATACGACGTGTCGGACATCCGCTCGAACAATGAGATGCCAAGCCTCGGCTGCGCAATCCGCACGAACCTTGCTGCCATGATCGCAGATCCGGCCGACCTTCTGGGCCAGCGCGAACTCGAAGAAGGCGACGCGATGCGCCGACAGGTTATCCTGCAGAAATTCCGAGAGGGCGAATCCACTGCATCTGCCCGCTCGTCGGAAGAATCCGGAACAATATCTGACGCAGTCAATTGATAGCCGGCTGCCGAGTAGAAGGACGAGATTATAATGTCGAACGAAAAAGCGCTCTTTGAAGACGATTTCGATTCTGACTTCGAAGATGTCTTCGCAGAAGAAGCCCCTGTCGACGGACTTGCGGCGCCGGCCAATGATGCGTTCGGCTCGCTGATGGATGATGATGTCGATCCGGTGGCGATTCCTGAGCAGAAGCAATTGGTGGCTGACCAGCCGGTCTTCTCGATGCCGGACCGGAACGGCGGGGATGTCCCGCTGCCTGCCATCTCGATCAAGGTGTTCTACGAGCGTGACGAAACGCGCGACCTGATGGACGTTTGCTCGCAAGACCGCCGCATGGGCCGCGCCACGCTGGAATCGGTTCCCGGCGGCATTGCGGCTGCGACGGCCTATATGCAGCAAAATCCGTCTCCGAACCTTTTGATGGTCGAGTCGTCTGCGGCAGCTCAGCAGGTGCTGGCCGAGATCGATGCGCTGGCCGAGCATTGCGACGAAAACGTGCAGGTCATGGTTGTCGGTACCGTCAACGACATCAAGCTTTATCGCCAGCTGGTCGCCCGCGGCGTCAGCGAATACCTCGTGCCGCCATTTGATCCGATACAGATCATCCGTTCGATATCCACTCTCTTCGTCGATCCTGACCGACCTTTCGTTGGCAAGCAGATCTCCGTGATTGGTGCGAAGGGCGGGGTAGGGTCGTCGACGATCGCTCACAACCTGGCCTGGGCCCTGGCGGAAAATGCACGCGTCAACACGACGCTGGTCGATCTTGACCTGTCCTTCGGAACAACAGCGCTCGACTTCAACCAGGAGACACAGCAGACCATCGCTGATGCGCTTCTGGCCCCCGAAAGGGCAGATGATGCCGTCATTGAGCGGCTCCTGGCAAAAGCAACCGACCGCCTGTCGCTCTTCACGGCACCTGCGACGATCAACCAGATCATGGACATTCCTGACGAGGCCTTCACCACGGTCATCGAGAGTGTCCGGCGCAATGTGCCCTATATGGTGCTCGACCTGCCGCACACGTGGAGCCGCTGGGTGCAGCGCACGCTCGTGGCCTCCGATGAGGTCATCATTGTCTGCCAGCCGGACCTGGCGTCGCTTCGCAACGGCAAGAACTTCATCGACCAGCTCAAGGGCCAGCGGCCCAACGACAATCCACCGCGTCTCGTGCTGAACATGAGCGGCGTGCCGAAGCGGCCTGAAATACCGGTGAAGGATTTCGCGGCGGCGATCGGCGTCGAGCCGGAAATCATCCTGCCATTCGAGCCCGAATTGTTTGGCACGGCAGCAAATAACGGCCAGATGATCTCGGAAACCGATGCGACATCGCGCGCGTCGATGGCAATCGATCACCTCGCGTCCGTGCTGACGGGCAGGGTGGTTGTGCAGCCTCCGAAATCGATTTTCAAAAAACTCCTCGGCAAATAGAACTCAAGGGAAAGGGCCCGTAAATGGCCTTCGGCAAACGTTCAGGATCTCCAGCAGTTTCAGCGCCGGCGGCGCCAAAGCCGGCGGCTCCTGTGGCGCAGCCGCGCCCTCAGGCCATGAAGCCAAAGACGCCCGATCCCGTGCCGGTAAAGGGAGCTCCGAAGCCGATCGCCTCGCAACCCGTAAAGGTCAAGAAGCCCGAGCCCAAGCCCGAGCCGGTTCGTAGGGTCAACCAGCAATCGGAGCAGTATTACGCCACCAAGACGACGATTTTCAACGCCCTGATCGACACGATCGACCTGTCGCAGCTCGCCCAGCTTGATGCTGAGAGCGCGCGCGAGGAGATCCGCGATATCGTGGTTGAGATTATCAGTATCAAGAATGTGGTGATGTCGATCTCGGAGCAGGAGCAACTGCTTGATGACATCTGTAACGACGTTCTCGGATACGGCCCGCTAGAGCCATTGCTCGCGCGCGACGATATTGCCGATATCATGGTCAATGGTGCGGACACGACCTATATCGAAGTGAACGGCAAGATCGAACGGACCAATATCCGGTTTCGCGACAATGCCCAGCTGATGAATATCTGCCAGCGCATCGTGAGCCAGGTTGGCCGCCGCGTCGACGAAAGTTCACCAATTTGCGACGCGCGCTTGCTCGACGGGTCACGTGTGAACGTTATTGCGCCGCCGCTGGCAATCGACGGGCCGACGCTTACCATTCGTAAGTTCAAAAAGGACAAGCTGCAGCTCCAGGACCTGGTCAATTTCGGATCGATCAGCGAAGCGGGGGCTGAAGTTCTGCGTATTATCGGTCACTCGCGCTGCAACGTCCTGATCTCCGGCGGTACCGGTTCGGGCAAGACGACGCTGCTCAATTGCCTGACCGCATTCATCGAGCCGGGCGAGCGCGTCATCACCTGCGAAGACTCCGCGGAACTCCAATTGCAGCAGCCGCACGTCGTGCGACTCGAAACGCGCCCGCCGAACATTGAAGGCTCCGGCGAGGTCACCATGCGTGAGCTCGTCAAGAACTGTCTGCGTATGCGTCCGGAACGCATCATCGTCGGCGAGGTTCGCGGTCCTGAAGCATTCGACCTCCTGCAGGCGATGAACACCGGCCATGATGGCTCGATGGGCACGCTACACGCCAACAGCCCGCGTGAAGCCCTCAGCCGTGTGGAATCCATGATCACAATGGGCGGCTTCTCCCTGCCGGCCAAGACGATCCGTGAAATGATCGTAGGTTCCATCGACGTCGTTGTGCAGGCTTCGCGCCTTCGTGACGGTTCACGCCGTATCATGTGCATCACTGAGGTGATGGGCATGGAAGGGGATACGATCGTCCTTCAGGACGTCCTGAAGTTCGAGATGGATGGCGAAGACGCCGACGGCAAGATCATCGGTTCGCATCGCGGCACCGGTATTGGACGGCCGCGCTTCTGGGAGCGCGCCTCCTACTATAACCTTGAGCGTGAACTCGCAGCCGCGCTCGACGCGCTCGGGAGCTAAGCCATGGACAACAGCATGATGGTCTATGCCGTCGCCGGGCTGGCGTTCGTCGCGCTTGCTGGCGTCGGACTGGCGTTCACGAGCGGTGACGTGGACGCGGCGCGCAAGCGCGCCAAGGCGATCGGTGCAGGCGCCACAGCCGGCAAGGCACGCAGTGGCAAGGTGCATGACGAAAACTCGAAACGCCGCGCCAAAACACAGGAAATGCTCGACAACCTGCGCAAGCAGGACAAGGAGCGCCGCAAGTCGATCACACCGCGTGACATCGGTTCAAAGCTTGCGCAGGCGGGCCTTGATTTTCCGGTCTCGGCCTTCTGGATCGCCTCACTGGTCATGGGGACGCTCTGCGCTATCCTGATTTACCTTTCAGGCGCTGACGGACTGGTGGTTTTCGGCATGTCGCTCAAGAGCAAGCCGGTGATGATCGGTGGAGCATTCTTTGCAGGCACCTTGTGGCTTCCGCGCCTGTTCCTGGGCGTGCTGACCAAACGTCGCCACAAAAAGATGATCAACCAGTTTGCCGATGCGCTGGATATCATCGTGCGCGGTGTAAAAACCGGCTTGCCGCTCAATGAATGTATTCGCATCATTGCCAAGGAAAGCCCCGACCCGCTGGGTGCCGAATTCAACTCCCTGGCTGACAATCTGGCGATGGGCGCAGGCCTTGAGCGCTCGCTGAACGCTTTCTACAAGCGCGTGCCTCTGCAGGAAATAAACTTCTTCGTCATTGTGCTGCTGATCCAGGCCAAGGCAGGGGGCAACCTTTCCGAGGCGCTTGGCAACCTGTCGACAGTTATCCGCTCGCGCAAGATGATGCGCGAGAAGGTCAACGCCCTGTCATCCGAAGCCAAGGCGTCGGGCATGATCATCGGCGCGCTCCCGTTTGCGGTGGGCCTGATGGTATACATGACGACGCCCAGTTACATCATGCAGCTATTCATTACCGAGACGGGCCATGTCATCCTGACGGTTGCGGCGACCATGATGACCCTGGGTATCCTGACGATGAAAAAAATGATCAACTTCGATATGTAGGGTGACGGATTATGTATGATTTCATTCTGTCACTGACTCGTCCGGATACGCTGGCGGCTTATCTCGTTGCGGCGGCCGTGTTTGCGACCTTCGTCACGGTCTTCCTGCCTTACCTGAAGGGTGACAAGCTCGAGACGCGTCTCAAGGCCGTGTCGAACCAGCGCGAAAAACTGCGCAAGCAGAGCCGCGCAGCTTTGGAGACCAAGGGTCTGCGGCGTGAAGACAAGAGTATGATGGGTACCGTCTCGTCCAAGCTCAACCTGGCCAAGGCGCTGGAAGACCCCAATGTCGTCAAGCTCATGAACCAGGCTGGCCTGCGCGGGCCCGGTCCGATCTCGGCCTTCTATTTCGCCCGGATGGCGCTGCCCTTTGCCGGCCTGCTCCTGACCTTTGTCTATATTTTCTTCGTCAACGACCATGGCTTCAGCCCGGTGATGAAGTATGGCTCGCTCGCCTTCGGCATGGCGGCCGGCTTCTATGCGCCGAACATGTACGTTTCGAACCTTGCAGCCAAACGCCAGAAGTCGATCATGCTCGGCTTTCCGGACTCCCTCGACATGCTGCTGATCTGCGTCGAGGCCGGCATGTCGATCGAACTCGGCTTTAACAAGGTGAGCCAGGAGATCGGCTCTGCTTCGCCGGAGCTGGCCGAGGAATTCGGACTGACGGTCGCGGAACTCTCTTATCTTCCCGATCGCCGGATGGCTTATGACAACCTCGCAGGTCGGACAGGGCATGAAGGCGTCAAGGCGGTCTGCATGGCGCTGTCGCAAGCCGAACGTTATGGCACGCCGTTGGGCGACGCGCTGCGCGTGATGGCCAAGGAAAACCGTGAAATGCGGATGTCCGCAGCCGAGAAAAAGGCCGCGGCACTGCCGGCAAAACTGACCGTGCCGATGATCCTGTTCTTCCTGCCCGTATTGTTCCTCGTCGTGCTCGGCCCGGCCTACATCCAGTACAAATCGATGAAGGGTGACAATGACGCTGCGCCGGACATTACCGAGTTGAACATCGAGACGCGCACAAGCGATTTCGGCTAGCGCTGCCTGATCACACATTCCAAGATGCCTGCCTGCTGAACAGCTGGCGGGCATTTCCTGTTTTGAAGCAGGGTGTTCGTGGCGTTTCCTGACGGATGACAAGACAGGTCATGCCTTCGCAGGGCAAGGCTTTCATCCCGTCCTTTGGCAGAGCGTCAGTAGGTTTTACGCAGCCGGAGGCCTGCGTCGTTTTCGGGCGTTGTCACGGTGGCGGAGTCGTCCGCAACGGGCGTGGACGTGGCAGCGGCCGCGCGCTCGGCGTCCGGTCCAAGCCTGTTCGCAGAGGCTGGCGACGCGGGAAGTTTACCCATTTCAGCACGCTCGGCGAGGGCCTCCCAGGTGCGGGTGGGCTGCACCATTTCCCGGAGCAGTTCGACATTCTGGTCGACGATACCGCGGGGTGCGTTGGCGCCGCTCGCGGCTTTCATCTCGTCATACTTGCCCTGAAGGCCGAGGACGAGGGCGAGATTTTCCTTGATCCGTGTCGTCGTGTCCGGTTGCGCATCGGCGAGTCGCAACTTCTCTTCGGCGCCAACAAGGTCGCCGGACAGGGCGAGCGAGAGGCCGTAATTGGCCAGCGTCGAGGTGCGGTTGGGCTCTATGCTGAGCGCACGTTGATAGGCTTGCTGTGCATCTGCATGCCTGTCGAGGTGATCGAGCGCCGTGCCGAGTCCGCCCCAGGCGGCTGCGCGGTCGGGTTCGAGCGTGCCGGCCTGGTTGAATGCCTGTACCGCGGCGCGATAATCCTGCTTGGTCGACAGGGCGCGTCCGAGCACCATCAGGAGTTCGGCGCTGTCCGGGTGGACGACCAGAACCTGGGACAGGACATCGATGGCGCGGTCGTCGCTGCCGATATCACGCAGGGCATTGCCGAACGTGATCGCGGTTTCGAGATTTTCCGGGTCCTTGGCATGTTCCTTCGACCAGAAATTGGCTTTGGTCAGCGGGTCGGCGCGGTTGGCTGCAGCCACTTCTTCCGGGCTGGCCGGCTTCAGGGCTTCTTCCATGGCCCGCTGCAATTCGGCATTTGCCGCCTTTTCGTCGTTCGTCGCCGTGCTGGCGCAGCCCGTCGTCGCCGCTACAAGGACGAGCGTGAGGGCCGCCAGTGACGTTTTGGCTCTGGACATGGGCTGGCTCCAAGTATGTATCAGATGCATTCAGGCCTGATTCTGGCCTGATCGAGGTCAAGGTTCGGTTAACAGGACTGACCGTCTGATTAACAAATTGCCCGGAGCGCCACACGCCATGCACATGAGCTTTACCGCTAAAGGGGCCAAACCGGCCGCGATCCACCTGTTCACGGTTTCGGGCTTCGAAAGCCTGAAAGACGATCCGTTCCCGGGGGCGCGCGCACTCGCCAAGGGGCAGGGGTTCACGGGCAAAGCCGGACAGGTCGTGTTGCAGGCGGGTGCGGACGGACAGATCAGTCATGTGCTGGCGGGACTGGGCGATGGGCGTGACGCGCTGGGCGTGGCCGCCATTTCGGCGAAGCTGCCTGAGGGCGATTATGGCGTCGCATCGGACGGGGGGCTTGCATTCGCGAAGATTGCCGCGGGATGGGCCGACGGCGCCTATCGTTTCGACCGGTACCTGAGCGAAAAGGCGAAGCCGCCACGGCTTGTGATACCGGCGGGCGAGGAGTCCGACGTCTTGTCGCGTGAGGCGGACGCCGTCGCGCATCTGCGCGACCTGGTGAATACACCGGCCAGCGACATGGGACCCGAAGCGCTGCAGGGGGAAATCGCGGCGCTGGCCAAGCTCTATGGTGCCAAGCTGACCGCCACTGTGGGGGACGACTTGCTGAAGGCGAATTATCCGCTCGTGCATGCGGTAGGCAGCGCGGCCACGTTTGCGCCGCGCTTCCTGGAGCTGGAATGGGGCGACCCGAGTCATCCCAAGCTGGCGCTGGTCGGCAAGGGCGTGACGTTCGATTCCGGCGGCCTGAACATCAAGGGCGGCGATGGGATGCGGATCATGAAGAAGGACATGGGCGGTTCGGCGCATGTCATCGCCTTGTCGGAACTGATCATGGGCAGCGGGCTGAAGGTGCACCTCAAGCTCTACGTGCCTGCTGTCGAGAATGCGATTGCCGGCAATGCGTTCCGGCCGGGCGATATCTTGGCGAGCCGCAAGGGCCTGACCGTCGAGATCGACAATACCGATGCGGAGGGGCGGCTCATTCTTGCGGACGCGCTGGCGCGGGCCTGCGAAGGCGAGCCGGACCTGCTGATCGATTTCGCGACGCTGACGGGGGCGGCGCGCGTTGCGCTGGGCCAGGATCTCGCACCGATCTACACTGATGACGACGCCCTCGCAGCGGACGTGCTGGCCGGGTCGAATGCCAGTGGTGACCCGGTGTGGCGCATGCCGCTTTGGGATCCGTACCTGTCAGACCTGAAAAGCCCGATTGCCGATCTCGTCAATTCCGGCGGGCGGCAGGCCGGATCGATCACGGCGGCGCTGTTTCTGAAGCAGTTCGTCACCGCGAAGAGCTGGGCGCACTTTGACGTCTGGGCCTGGCGCAAGGGCAAGTATGGGCGGCCTGAAGGCGGCGCGCCGACAGGCTTCCGGGCCGTCTGGGCAATGCTGGCGGCGCGCTATTCCGCCTGAGGCGGGACGATCCGGACTTCGGACAGGCGGATGGCTTCGCGGACGCGGCCGCGCAGGACCAGCGTGTCGATATTGTCTGGTTTGGCCTGCATGGCGGCTTTGACATCGGCGAGCGCCATGTCGAGGTCGCCGGTATTGAGCCGGGCTTCAGCGCGAAGATAATGCGCCGTGCCGAAACCGGGTGAGGATTCGAGGGCCGCATCCAGGTCGGGTACGGCCTGGGTCCATTGCTCCAGCATGATGTGGGCGCTGGCGCGGTCGACCAAGAGCTCCGGGTCATTGGGGATGATTTTCAGGGCATTGGTAATCGTCAGGATCGCGGCTTCCGGTGCGCCGGCCACGAGCCAGGCATTGCCGGCCTGGGTGAGATAAAGCGCGCGCTGTTCGAGCGTACCGCCGTCGGTCGCATTGGCCAGTTCTTCAAGCCGCGCTGCACCTTCAGCCTCCTGGCCGAGAGCGATCAGCGCGAGCGCAACGCATTGGCGCGATCCCGGGCGGTTGCCTTCGAAGCTCCAGGCGAGGGCGTCTTCATAGGCTTCTTCGGGGTTCTCATCGATGCGGGCGATACAGGTGTCTAGGCGTGTCGCCTCGCGGGCGGCGAAATCGGCGCTGGCGGATTGAAAGAAGGCAAACGATACCGCAGCGAAGGCGAGGATAGACATGGATAAAGGGCTCCCGGACCTGTAGTGGTGCCTATAGTCATCAGACAGGGCCCGAGTGCAAATGACAGTTCCGCCATCTCTGCTTTTTGTCTTTGGCTTGGGCTATTCGGCTCGTCGCCTGGCGGCGCGGCTCGTGCCGACGGGGTGGCGCATTGAGGGAACCAGCCGGGCGAAAGTTGCGGCTTCCGGGCCGGGGGTGAGGGTGCTGCAATGGGGCGGTGAGGGGGAGGTGCGTCCGCCGTCCGGCGCGCATTGGCTGGTCACGCTGCCACCCGATTCAGACGGGTGCCCTGCGGCCCGAGCGATGGCAAAGCGGGCCGGCGAGGCGGCATCGGTCACCTATCTTTCGACCACGGGCGTTTACGGCGACCTCGGCGGCGGCTGGGCGATGGAATGGAGCCCGGTCAATCCGGGGTCGGCCAGGGCGAAGGCGCGGATGCTGGCCGAACGGCAATGGCAGGAGGCGACAGGCGGCGCGGCGCGGATCGTGCGCCTGCCGGGCATCTATGGTCCCGGCCGGTCGCCCTTCGAGCGATTGCGCAATGGCACGGCGACGCGGGTGGTGAAGCCGGGGCAGGTGTTCAGCCGCGTCCATGTCGAGGATATTGCGCGCGGGTTGGAAGCCCTGCTGCTGAAGCCAGGTCTGACCGGCGTGTTCCATCTGTGCGATAATGAACCGGCGCCGCCGCAGGATGTGACGGCGTTTGCAGCGGGACTGCTCGGGATGGCGCCGCCGCCGGACGTGGACATTGCGGATGCGAGGCTAAGCCCGATGGCGCTGAGCTTCTATGCGGAATGCAAGCGGATCTCGAATGCGCGCACCAAGGCCGCATTGGGGTGGCGTCCGCTCTATCCGTCGTATCGGGAAGGCCTGTCCGCTGTTCTTGCGGAGGAACAGGCCGGAACCTGAGTTCAGGTCCGGACGAGGGCGGGCCGGAACATCTCGTTGCCGATCGGGGACTGGCGCTCGTCATACAGGCGAACGATGCCCTTGCCTTCGCGCTTGGCGCGATAGAGCGCGGCATCTGCGCGCGGAATGCCAGTCTTGAATTCGTCGAGCGTCTGCACGAAGGCAATCCCCACGCTGGCACCGACGTTCAGGGTTTTTGTTCCGAACATGATCGGCCGGTTGATGCGCGCGATGCATTCATCGCCGAATGCCTGGATGTCCGCACGCGGGTCCTGGTCCGCATAGAGCACGATGAATTCATCACCGCCCGTGCGGTAGGGCTTGGCCCGGCCAAGACTCAGCTTGTTCAGGCGCTGACCGATGACCTGCAAGACCGTGTCGCCTGCTTCATGGCCATATGTGTCGTTGATCGCCTTGAAACCGTCGAGGTCTATGGCGAGCACGGCGGCGCAGGGCGGTTCGGTCCGCGGCTTGGTCGTGTCGAAGGTTGAGTCGAGATGGCGGCGATTGGGCAGGCCGGTCAGGACATCCGTCGCCGCGCTGGTTTCAGCGTCCTTCACCCGGTTGCTGATTGCCCAGCTGAATTGCAGCACTGTCAGGCAAAGGCCCAGTGGCACAACATAATGGTTGAACGCGAGATATGGCGTCAGTTCGAATGACCGGGCGTACAGCCAGACCGTCGCGAAGATGCAGGGCGACCAGGCCATGAGGATTGCCCCTGCGCCATAGACGCCTCGGCGGTGCAAGACCCAGACGCCTGCCAGCGTGACCACGGGAACGAGGACGGTGACCGCCAGGTAGACCAGGCCGGCGACCGCATCCGGCAGGAACGTGTAGAGGCCGGACAGGGCGCAAAAGGCGACCATGAAATTCATCGCCGTATGGAAAGCGGGCCAGCGGTTGCGCAGGTCAAGGAAGGCCGCGATGAACAATCCCCCAAGCGCCGTGACCGCGCCCTGGAGCATGTCGACCAGCAGCATCGTACTGAAATCTCTGTGGGGCCAGAGGAAGGATTTTCCGATTCCTGTCGAAAAGGCGATATAGAGCGTGGCCGCGATGCAGAACGCGAAATAGAGCCGGTAGGCCTGGTTGCCGGATGTGCGCATGACCGAGAAGGCATAGGCGGTAAACGTGCAGATGATCCCGAGCATCAAGGCGTAGATCGCAATGGTCCACTGTGACCAGGACTGGTAATCAGCACTTGAGTGAAACCACATGTTGACGACGATGATCGTCTCGCTGTGGACGCGCAGGTAAAGCGTGCGGGTTTCTTCGGCGGGAACATCAACTTCAAAGGCCGGGAACGGATCCGGGATCGCGATACCGGCGCGGGCCACGGCGGCGCCGGCGCGGCCGGTCTGTGTAGCACCGTGTGCGTCGACAATGTATGCTTCGACGACCTGCAGGTAGGGAAAGCGGATGACGGCGTTGCCGCGGAGGTCTGACTTGCTGGAATTGACAAGGTCTACCTTGACCCAGATGTCGCCGGTTTTTCCGGAACCGAAGAAGATGTCTTTCCTGTTCGGCTCGAAGACGACATCGCTGGTGCCGCTGAGAATGTCTTCGATTTGCGTATCGGGGAAAACAGATTCGGCAATTTCGATCTGCCCGCCGATTGCGATCCGGCCGTCGATTCCGCCAACCTGGACCGTGCCGGCGTCGGATGGAAAGGTCAGCGATGTGACAACAACCACAAGCAGACTGACAAATCGGCTGACGAAACGCATGGAATTTTTCCGTGACAAGCAAACTGAACGGCTGGAACCGTCCGACACAGAATTTCTGACATAAAAACAGATATTTATGGTTAGTTCCGGAGGGGGAATTTGAAGCGAATGTCAGACAATACGCATACGTTCTGTTAAGGGATTCAGGCGGGCGAGCCGATCGCATTCACTGGGACTGCGTTCGCCGAGGGTGAAGCAAGGCGCGGTGTCCAGACGGGGACTTGTAAATTTCTTACCGGTGAGCCGCGCAAATCGGGGAGAAGGGGGTCAACATGGATGGCAATTTGTGATAGGTTTCCGATGCCAACAGACGGGGCTGCGACCACTCAATGGCGAGTCCCGCGACCAGGGGACGAAACATGACAAGCAGACATATCCTGATGGCGGTCAGCGCCATTGCGCTAACGAGCTGTAGCCATTTCCGGCATCACCAGAGCGGGGCGGATATCGCCGAGACCGCTGTGCCCGTTGAGGTGACGACACCTGCAACCGAAACGGTCGATATGGCGACGCTGGCGGGCGCGCCATTGTTCGAAGGCATGGGCGATTTCCACCGCGAGATCACGACGAGCAGCCCCGATGCGCAGAAATATTTTGACCAGGGCATGGTACTCGCGTTCGGCTTCAATCACGCTGAGAGTATCCGCTCGTTTCGTGCCGCGCAGAAACTCGATCCGGACTGTGCGATGTGTTTCTGGGGCGAGGCGCTGGCAACGGGGCCGAACATCAATGTCACCAGCAAGGGCAAGGCGGTCATGTCTGAAGCCGACCGCGTGTCGGCCTTTGCGGCAATCAACAAGGCGCTGGCCTTGAAGGATACGGCGAGCCCGGACGAGCAGGCGCTGATTGCGGCGCTGGCGACGCGCTACAATGGTGATGCCACGACGCCGCGCGAACCACTGGATCTCGCCTATGCGGAGGCGATGGGGCAGTACGTGGCAGGTCATCCGGAGGATGACGACGCGGCAGCGATGTATGCCGAAGCCTGGATGAACACGATGCCATGGGACTATTGGTCGGCGGATGGCGAGCCGAAGCCCGAGACGGTCAAAGTGATCAATGCACTTGAAGGCATCATCGCGCGTTCACCGGAACACCCGCTGGCGCTACACCTTTACATCCACGCGGTCGAAGCCTCGCACAATCCGGGACGGGCGGAAGACGAGGCCGACATGCTGGCTAACCTCGTTCCGGGATCCGGCCACCTCGTGCACATGCCGGCGCATATCTATTGGCGCGTTGGACGCTATGACGATGCGGCGACGGCGAATATCAGGGCCGCGAAGGTAGATGAGGACTATATTGCCCAGTGCAATGCGCAGGGCTTCTATCCGGCACTCTACTATCCGCACAATATCCACTTCCTTTGGGCGGCCTCCAGCATGGCCGGCCAGCGCGACATGGCCATCAGTACGGCGCAGAAGCTGGCTGACAATGTAAGGCTGGAACAGATCGAGCAGTTTCCGACCATCGAGTTCTTCAAGACGGTCCCGATGCTGGCGCTAGTGCAGTTCGGTCAGTGGGAGGACATCCTGGCGCTGGAGCAGCCACCGGAATCGCTCGATTACTCCAACGCCATCTGGCATTATGCGAGGGGCGTCGCGGCGGCGCGGACGGGCAATACGGATGCGGCGAGCGAGGAACGTGAGGAGCTGGCGGCCCTGAAAGGCAGTGTGCAGATCAGCTTCCTCGATACGGCGGACTATCCGGCCAGCACGCTGCTGACGATCGCCGACGAACTCCTGCTGGGCGAGATTGCCAGTGTCGAAGCGCGTCACCAAGAGGCGATTGCGCATTTCTCTGCAGCGGTGGATGCGCAGGATTCGCTGCCCTATACCGAACCACCCTTCTGGTATTACCCGACGCGACAATCTCTGGGTGAGGCCCATATCGCGGCAGGCCAGTTCACCAAGGCCGAAGCGGTCTATCGCAAGGACCTTGTCGATTATCCGCACAATGGCTGGTCGATGTCGGGACTCATGAAAGCGCTGACCGCGCAAGGCAAGACCGACGAGGCCGCCGAAATGAAACACATGTTCGACATTGTCTGGCGCAAGTCGGACGTGACGCTCGACGGGTCGCGGCTCTAGGCCAGCGTTGCGGCCACCTCGTCGCAGGTTGCGAGCAGGCGGGCAATGTCCTGCTCGCGGCTGAGGCGGTGGTCGCCATCCTTGATGAGGGTGATGGCCAGATCGCTGGTTGTCATGGCGTCGACGAGGCGTGCGGCATGGGTCCACGGCACGTCGGAATCCTGCATGCCCTGGAGGATGCGAACCGGGCCGTCAAAGCCGATAGGCTTGTCGAGGACCTGCCATTGGCGGCCGTCCTCGATGAGGGCGCGGGTGATCGTGTAGGGCGCGTCATAGTCTGACGGGCGAAGCGTGAAGCCCTGCTCCATGATCTCGGCCTGTGCGTTGGCGGAGAATGCGGGCCACATCAGCTTTTCGGTAAAGTCCGGCGCCGGGGCGATGAGAATGAGGCCCTTCACGCGGTCTGGGCGAGCGAGGGCGGCGAGCAGCGCCATCCAGCCGCCCATGCTGGAGCCGACGACGACCAGTGGCCCGTCGGTCTGGCTGTCGATCACGGCCAGCGCATCGGCGCGCCAATGGCTGACGGTGCCGTCTTCGAACGCGCCGCCGGACTGGCCATGACCGGAATAATCGAAGGCGAGAAAGCCGTGGCCTGTGCTATTCGCCCAGTCTTCGAGCCGGAGAACCTTGGTGCCGCTGATGTCGGACTTGAGGCCGCACATCCAGACGAATGTCAGCTTGCCCGCGCTGGCGGGATTATGGCGAAAGGCGAGGCGCCTGCCCTCAGGGCTGGTGAAATAGGACGTTGTCATCGCCCTTCCGTTCCTTCATCTGTTTCCCCTGTCAAGCGAGCGAGGGGCGAGAGCGGCTTTGGACGAATTCCCGGACATGACCGGCAAGACCATCCTGCAGGTGGCGCCAGAGCTTTCAGCCGGAGGCGTCGAGCGTACCGTGCTGGAAGTGACCGAGGCGATCATCGCAGCGGGCGGCCGGGCCTTGCTGGCAAGCAAGGGCGGGCGACTGGAAGACGAGTTTGCGGCGCTGGGCGGCGAGCTGTTCCGGATGGATGCCAAATCGAAGAACCCGATCACGCTGATGCTGAACCAGCGCAAACTGGAAGGCTTGATCGCGCGCGAGGGCGTCAGCCTTGTGCATGCCCGGTCGCGCGCGCCGGCCTGGAGCGCCTATTGGGCTGCCAAGGCAGCGGGTGTGCCCTTCGTGACCACCTATCATGGCGCCTATTCGGGCAAGACACGGCTGAAGCGGGCCTATAATTCCGTCATGGCGAAGGGCGACCTCGTGATCGCCAATTCGAACTGGATCGCGGCGCATGTGCATGCAGAGCACGCGATCGCCGAGGACAGGATCGTCACGATCCCGCGCGGCGTGGACCTTGCCGCGTTTGATCCGGTCGCGGTGACGCCGTCGCGGATCGCGGCGGTCAGGCAGCGCTGGGGCATCGCGGGCGATCCGCGCGTGACGCTGCTCCTGCCGGGCCGGTTGACCGAATGGAAGGGCCAGCTTGTCGCTATCGAGGCGCTGGGGCTGATGTCCGTGCAGGAGCTGAAGGGCCTTGTCCTGGTCCTGGCAGGCGATCCGCAGGGCCGGGCGGCCTATGTCACCAAGCTGGAAGACGCAATCCTGGACTACAAGCTGGGCGGCACGGTAATCCTGGCCGAACATGAGCGCGACATGCCGGCGGCCTGCCTGGCGGCGGATATCGTGCTGACACCGTCGATCCGGCCGGAAGCCTTCGGGCGCGTTGCGGTCGAAGCCTCGGCCATGGGACGGCCCGTGATCGTCGCTGATCATGGTGGCGGGCGCGAGACGGTGATTGAGGGCGAGACGGGCGCGCGCGCCGAACCGGGCGATCCGGCGGCCCTGGCAGGGGCGATCCGGGCGTTCCTGGACGTCGGGGCATCGGCCCGGGCCGGCATGGGAAAAGCCGGTCAGGCGCATGTTCGTGCGCATTTCTCCAAGCAGGGGCTTCAGGCGGCAACGCTTAATGTCTATAAGCGTTTGCTGGAGTAGGGACCTAATAAGCAGGGATGGCGAAAGCAGACGCACCGATGAGCCCGGTTAACCCCGGCGCCAAAGCCAAGAAAGTGCTCGTCATCAAGCTGAGCGCGCTGGGTGACTTTGTGCTGGCACTTGGCGCGATGAAGGCCGTGCGCGAGACCCACCCATCGGCGCGGATCACATTGCTGACGACGCCTTTTTTCGAGGAATTCGCGAAACTCTGTCCCTATGTCGACCGGATCGAAACCGATGGACGGCCGGAAGGCATGAAGGCCACGGGCGCGCTGATCCAGCGTATCCGCAAGATGAACTACGATATGATCTACGATTTCCAGACCAGCGGGCGGACGAAGAACTATTTCACCGCACTGAGCCGGTCGGGCAGGACGCCGCTCTGGTCGGGCCACCATGAGAAGGCGGCCTTTTTCCATGACAATGCCGAGCGCGCGAAGATGCACTCGATCGACCGGCTGGCCGAGCAGCTGGAAGTGGCGGGCGTTGCGCCGGAAGGCCGCTGGCTGGGCACCAGTGCGCCCTTCCCGGACCTGTCCTGGGTGCGCCACAAGCTGGGCGACACGCCGCGCCTGCAACCGGCCTATTTTGCGTTGATCGAGCCCTATATGCTGCTCATCCCGGGCGCGTCGGAGCACCGGGAGGCCAAGCGCTGGCCGGAAGAAAATTATACCGAACTGGCGACGCGGATTGCCGATGCAGGCATCATGCCGGTGATCATTGGCGGCAAGGCGGAAGGCCCGCTGGCGCACGAAATCGTTCGCCGTGAGCCGCGGGTGAAGAACCTGGTGACGCGCACTGACCTGTTCCAGATCGTGACGCTGGCCGAGAAGGCACTGTTCGTGGTGGGCAATGATACCGGCCCGATGCACATGGCGACCCTGGCGGGGGCCCCGGGCATCGCCCTGTTCGCGCTGACCGAGAGCGATCCGGACCATTCGGCCCCGCGTGGGCCCAAAGCGCCGGTGATCATCAATTCGGCGCCGACGCTGAAGGAGCTGAGCGTCGACGACGTCTGGCAGTCCGTGCGAGCGCTTGGGCTGTTGCCCGCTTGACTTCGCCTGAGATAGAGCACAACCGAAGCGCCTTGTGGAAACTGCCGACGAATGGCATATTCCCCAAGCCTATGAACAGCGACAAAGGAGACAGGCCATAGCTCGCAGACCAGACCAGGGTGGACCACAGAAACAGGTTGGCCCCCGCACCAATGAAGACATTACCGCCACCAATGTTCTCCTGATTGATGAGAACGGTGAAAAGCAGGGCGTGATGCCCCTCGCAGCAGCCCTTGATGCGGCGCGCGAGGCGAGCATGGACCTTGTGGAAGTTTCCCCCGACCAGGAAGTGCCGGTCGTGAAAATCCTCGACTATGGCAAGCTGCGATTTGAAGAGCGCAAGAAGAAGGCCGCCGCGAAGAAGAAGCAGCGGTCCAGCGAACTCAAAGAGATCAAGATGCGCCCGAATATCGACACGCATGATTATGAGGTAAAGTCGCGCGCGATGCAGCGTTTCTTCGAGGATGGCGACAAGGTGAAGGTGACCCTGCGCTTCCGGGGCCGCGAAATGGCGCACCAGCATCTCGGCATGCAATTGCTCGAGCGGGTGAGGACCCAGTTCGAGGAAACCACGAAAGTTGAAACAGAGCCGAAGCTCGAAGGCCGCCAGATGACGATGGTGCTGGCGCCGCGCTGAGGCTCGTTTTCCTCAAGGCAGAACGAAAAACCGGACGGGCGACTTGCCCTCCGGTTTTTTTTATGTGTGGCGGGAGGAGGGTACGGGTCCGCATCGCATTACTATGATCACACAGGAAAACAGGGTCGTGAGCCCGTTCCCTCCGCTGCCGGGGCCTTTGACCCCCATGGCGACGGTTTGGGACGCCGCCATGACGCGTGTATTATGGCCCGCAAGTGCATCCGGTCGGACAGGATTTGCGCGATCCGGCATGGCCGCAGGTGACGGGGCTGGGATAGGGCGATGCGAATCCGCCTGTTTTCCGCCGGACCGCCTGCGATAACAGGCATTCGGCCTCTTGATTCTCTTTCTCCTATCCGCCATAAGCCGCCTCTTCCGAGCGGTGCGGGCGAACGGCATGCCCCTCAGCTCATGAACTGACCAAGGGCCGCCCACGGGTGTGAGCTCGCACAAGGAGACTAGAAATGCCGAAGATGAAGACCAAGAAAGCCGCTGCCAAGCGGTTCAAGATCACGGCTACCGGGAAACTGAAGCATGGTGTCGTTGGCAAGCGCCACCGCCTCAGCAGCCATAATGCCAAGTATATTCGCCAGAACCGGGGCACCAAAGTTGCCTCGAGCGCCGATGTCGCCCGCGTCATGAAGAAGTTCCTGCCTTACGGCCTGTAAGCTTTTCCCGTTTTCCCCAAGATCTTGACTTAGGAGGCTCAAATGCCCCGTTCACGCAATAAAGTGCCGGCCCACGCCCGCCACAAGAAAATCATCAAGCAGGCCAAAGGCTTCCGCAACCGTTCGAAGAACACGTTCTCGAACGCGCATGCCGCTGTCTGGAAAGCCGGCCAGTACGCTTATGTCGGCCGCAAGGTCAAAAAGCGCACGTTCCGGTCGCTCTGGATCCAGCGCATCAACGCCGCTGTGCGCATCCACGACGACGAACTCACATATAGCCGCTTCATCGACGGCCTGACCAAGGCTGGCATCGAAGTCGACCGCAAAGTCATGTCCGACCTCGCGATCCGCGAGCCGGAATCGTTTGGCGTGCTGGTCAAGCAGGCGAAAGCCGCGCTCGCCTAGGCTGCACCCAATTATGCTGCACAATGGAGAGCCCGGCCCTTAAAGCCGGGCTTTTCCTTTTGGCGTTTGCATGATGTCCCGAAGCGACTAGAAAGCGCGCTTGATCCTGAACAGAGGCTGGAACCTTGTCCGATATCAAAACGATAGAGAAAGAGGCCCTCGCGGCGATTGACGCTGCGGCGAGCCTGGATGGGCTGGATGCGGTGCGCGTCGCCGAGCTTGGCAAAAAGGGCCGCGTGTCCGGCCTGATGAGCGGCCTTGGCAAGATGAGCCCGGACGAGCGCAAGGAAAACGGGCCGAAACTGAACGCCCTCAAGGTGACGGTCGAAGAGGCCGTGCGCGCACGCAAGGCCGTGCTTGAGGCCAAGGCGCTGGAAGCGCAACTGGCGACGGAAAAGGTCGACCTGACGCTTCCGCCGGCGCCGGGCCCACGTACCGCAACCCTGCATCCCGTGATGCAGGTCTTCGAGGAGATCGCGGCGATTTTCGGCGATATGGGATTCACCGTAGCCGAGGGCCCGGACATTGAGGACGACTGGCACAATTTCACCGCGCTGAACTTCCCTGAAGGCCATCCGGCGCGCGAGATGCATGACACGTTCTTCCTGGACGCGCCCGAGGGCGGCACGCCCAAAGTGCTGCGCACGCATACGAGCCCGGTGCAGATCCGTACGATGATGAACCAGAAGCCGCCGTTGCGCATTCTCGTGCCGGGGCGGGTGTACCGCAACGACTGGGACGCGACGCATACGCCGATGTTCCACCAGGTCGAGGGACTCGTGATCGAGGAAGGCATCCATATGGGCCATCTGAAAGGCTGCCTGATTGATTTCGTGAAGGCCTTTTTCGAGGTTGATAATGTCGTGGCGCGTTTCCGCCCGCATTTCTTCCCGTTCACCGAACCTTCGGCGGAAATGGATGTGCAATGCCTGCGTGAAGGCGGCATGGTGGAAGTGGGCAAGGGCACCGATTGGCTGGAAGTGCTGGGCTGCGGCATGGTGCATCCGAACGTGCTGCGCAATTGCGGGCTCGACCCCGCGACGCACCAGGGCTTTGCCTTCGGCATGGGCGTTGATCGCCTTGCCATGCTGAAATACGGCATGCCGGACCTGCGCCCCTATTTCGAGGCGGACCCGCAATGGACGCGCCATTACGGCTTTGCGCCTTGGACGACGCCGTCCGTCAGCGGAGGGCTCAGCTAATGAAATTCACGCTTTCCTGGCTAACCGACCACCTGGCCACCAAGGCCGGGCTCGATGAAATCCTGGCGCTGATGCTGAAGGCGGGGCTGGAGGTCGAGGAGGTTGTCGATCCGAACCAGACCCTTAAAGACTTCACCGTTTGCAAGGTGATTGAGGCGGTGCCGCATCCGGATGCTGACAAGCTGCGCGTGTGCACGGTGGAGACGGTGGACGGCACCAAGCAGATCGTGTGCGGCGCGCCGAATGCGCGGGCTGGCATGACGGCCATCTATGCCGGGCTGGGCACGTATATTCCGGGCCTTGAATTCGCACTCGACAAGAAGCCGCGCGCCATTCGCGGTGTCGAAAGCCACGGCATGATGTGTTCCTCAAAGGAACTGAATGCCGGCGAGGACCATGACGGCATTGCAGATCTGCCGGATTCCCTGCCGCTCGGCACGCCGGCAGCGGTGGCGCTGGGCCTGAATGACCCGGTCATCGATTTTGAAGTGACGCCGAACCGGCCGGACTGGCTTGGTGTGCAGGGCATTGCGCGCGACCTGGCGGCTGCGGGCGCCGGGCGGTTCATCCGTTCGGATGCGAAGAAGGTGCCGGGCAGTTTCGATTGCCCTGTCGAGATCAAGCTGGAAGCGCCAGATGCTTGCCCGATGTTCGCGGGCGCGATGATCCGAGGCGTGACAAATGGTCCGTCGCCGGACTGGATGCAGGCGCGTCTTAAGGCGGTCGGTATCCAGCCGAAATCCCTGCTGGTGGACGTGACGAATTATATCTCGCTTGATCGCGCGCGGCCATTGCACGTCTATGATGCCGCCAAGCTGCGCGGTACGATCGTGGCGCGGCTGGGCAAGGCGGGCGAGAGCCTCGAAGCGCTGGACGGCAAGACCTACAAGGTAACGCCGGAAATGTGCGTCATCGCCGATGGCAGCGGTGTGATCGGCCTTGGCGGCATGATGGGCGGCGCTTCGACAGCGGTGTCAGACGAGACCGTCGATGTGTTCATCGAGAGCGCCTGGTTCGATCCGCTGCGCACCGCGCGTACGGGACGCGCGACGGGTATCCATTCGGATGCGCGTTACCGGTTCGAACGCGGCGTTGATCCGCAAAGCTGTGTAGACGGGGTGAACCTCGCCCTGGAACTGATCCTAGAACATGGCGGCGGCACGGCGTCGAAGCTCAACGCGGCCGGATCGATCCCCGCGCGCATCGACAAGGTGACCTTCTATCCCGCTGACGTCGAACGCCTGACAGGCCTTGTCGTGAAGCTGCCGGAGATGCGGCGGATCATCAAGGACCTCGAGTTCGATATCGAGGATGCCGGCGATGCCTGGTACCTGCTGCCGCCGAGCTTCCGGTTCGACATGGAGCAGTCGGCCGATCTGGTTGAGGAAGTCGCGCGCCTGATCGGGTACGACTCGCTGCCCGTGACTTCCCTGCCTGAGCCGGTCGGTGGCCGCCGCGCCATCACGACACCGATCCAGGAACGCGTGCGCGTGTCCCGCCGGGTAATAGCGGCGCGCGGCTTCCTTGAAGCCGTGACATGGAGCTTCATGGCGAAGGACCATGCGGCGCTGTTCGCCAAGCATGACCCGGCGCTGGCGGTCGCGAACCCTGTGGCGAGCGAACTCAACCAGATGCGCCCCTCGATTATCGGCAACCTGGCCGTGGCCGCGCAGCGGGCCGCCAATCATGGCGAACCGGGCGCGCGCCTGTTCGAAGTCGGACCCATCTATCTGGGCGACGGTCCGAAGGACCAGCGCACGGTTGCATCGGGCGTTGTGCGCCCTGCCAACCCGCGCCACTGGCAGGGCAAGCCCCATGCCTATGATTCCTACGCGGCAAAGGCTGACCTGTTCGCAGTGCTGGATGCGCTCGGCCAGCCGGGCGAGCGGTTCCAGGTCGGCGCGCCGACACAGCCGCACTGGCATCCGGGGCAGGCAGCCTGCCTGAAGCTCGGGCCGAAGGTGACAGTCGGCCATTTTGGCGCGATCCACCCGGGTGTGCTAAAGGCACTCGGCGTTGACGGGCCGATGTTCGGGTTTGAGCTGAACCTGAATGCACTGCCACAGATGAAGACACGGCCGACCAAGACCAAGCCGGTGCTGCAACGTGCTGACCTGACGCCAATCCGGCGTGACCTCGCCTTCCTCGTGGACGAAGCCGTGCCGGCCGGTGACCTGGTGAAGCATGCCGTGGGCGCCGACAAGCAGCTGATTGTCTCGGCTGACGTGTTCGACGTCTATCAGGGCGCAGGCGTGCCCGAGGGCAGGAAATCAGTCGCCTTCGAAGTGACCATCCAACCGCGTGAAAAGCTGACGGATGAAGACATCCAGGGCCTCATGGACCGGATCGTGGCATCTGTCGCCAAGGGTGCGGGCGGCGTGCTAAGAGGCTAGCAGGTTCGCGTAGCCGGAAGGGCCCCAATGACTGACACAACACTCCCCGCAGCCTTCAACGTGGCGATTGCCGGTATCGCCGGGCGGATGGGGCGCCAGCTCGTAGCAGGCGCGATGGATGCAGGCCTGTCGGTCGTGGGCGGGACGGAGGCACCCGGCAGCGGGCCGTTCGACCGGGATATCGGCGAACTGGCCGGACGCGGCTTGTTGGGAATCCGTCCCGTGACCGATCCTGTCTCGGCAGCGGCGAACGCGGATGTCTGGATCGATTTTACACGGCCGGCGGCCACGCTGGCGGCACTTGACGCCCTGAAGCATACGCGCGTCAGCGGCGTCGTGATCGGTACGACCGGGCTGAGCGCGGCACAGGACGCGGAAATTGTGCGGGCCGCCGAGCGGCTGGCCATCGTCAAGGCCGGGAATTTCTCTGTCGGCATCAACCTGTTGCGGGCCCTGACCCGAATGGCAGCGAGCCGTTTGGGCGAGGGATGGGATATCGAGATCCTGGAAACGCACCACCGGCGCAAGGTGGATGCCCCTTCGGGCACGGCCCTGATGCTGGGGGACGCGGCTGCCGAAGGGCGTGGCGCTCCACTCGATGCGCTGCGGAGCCCGCCTTATGACGGACCGGACAGCGCCCGCGTGCCCGGCCAGATCGGCTTTTCCGTGCGTCGCATGGGCGAAGTCATCGGCGAGCATTCCGTCAGTCTCGGCTCGGACATGGAAATCGTCACGCTGAGCCATCAGGCGCTGGACCGGGCCGTGTTCGCCCATGGCGCCATGCAGGCGGCAGCCTGGGTCAACGGGCGCAAGCCGGGCCTGTATGGCATGAATGACGTGCTGGGCCTGCCGGACGCCTGACGCAGCGGCCTATCTGCGCAACGGCTGAATCAGGGTTGACGCGGCGCCGATGCGTGGCAGCATGACGAGTTAGTTAGGAATGGCCCTGGAAGGTTCCGGCATGATCGGCATTGTTGTCGTCAGCCACGGCAAGCTCGCACGTGAACTGGTCGCCGCCACGGAACATGTGGTTGGCGAACAGCCCTGCTTTCGTTCGATTTCCATTGAGGTCGAGGATGATATCGAGGCGCGCCGCGACCAGATCCGCGAAACGGCGAAGGCCTGTGACCGCGGACGGGGCGTCATCATCCTGACGGACATGTTCGGCGGCACCCCATCGAACCTCGCCATGTCGGTCATGAGCGCCGGCAATATCGAAGTGCTGTCGGGGGTGAACCTGCCCATGCTGATCAAGCTCGCCGAAGTGCGCAACGCGCTGTCTTTGGCCGAGGCCGCGAAAGTGGCCGCCGAAGCAGGCCGCAAGTATATCAGTATCGCATCTGACCTGCTGACGAAGTCATCCTAGTGCATCCGGCGACGACAACGGCGACCCAACGCGTGATGATCGTGAACCGGAAGGGCCTGCACGCGCGCGCCTCGGCGCGGCTGTCGCGGCTGGCAAGCGAGTTCGACGCCCATGTCACCGTCCACCACGAGGCTGAGAGCGCGGACGCGCGGTCGATCATGGATCTGTTGATGCTGGTGGCGCATATGGGCTGCGAAGTGGAGCTGCGTGCGGAAGGCCCGGAAGCGGCGGAAGCGGTGATCGCGATCGCCAGCCTGATTGCCGAAGGCTTTGGCGAACAGGGCCAGGACGACGAAATCTGCTGATACCGCAGGCATTCGGTAACCGGTTAGCCGGTTAACGCCGGGTTGGCGTATCCTCAGCGTTCACGTCGGTCCACAGGCGCTTGCCAGATTCCCTGGGCTCAGGCGCAGCAAGCTTGGCCAGGTAGATGTTTCCATCCGAATCGGCATGGTCGACGGTTAGCTGAGCGACCACGGCAACAAATTCCGTGACGCTGACGATGCGGTCGAGATTGGGATCGAACCGGACAGGGTTGGCCAGCGTGTCGTCGCGCGCGGGCAGGCTATTGGCCCAGTCCTGCTGCTCGAGGGCGCTCAATGTGCCATCGGCATTGGCGTCGGCCACCGTGAACGCCGCGACCGCACCTGTCCTGAGTTCGTTCGGCGTGACGTGGCCATCATCATTGGCGTCGAAGCTTACGATCAGGCCGCCGCCAGGGACAAGCTGGCCTGACGCGTGGCGCCCATGCGGGGCATCCGGCTTGAGGCGACCCTGGCCGGGCAGGCGCACGATGTCGTCGGCGTCCCCGGCGTCCTGGATGTCCGACTCGACCAGGCCTGCCGTTTCGGTTGCGCTGACGCTCTGCGCCAGGCATGGCGCGCCGAGCCAGACCAGCGCAGTCAGGGTAGATGCCAGATAGCGTGGGCGCATGAGTGGTTCCTGCCGAGTGACCAGACGGGCAGACTATGCCGCTGTGGTTTATTTGCAACATGACGTTTCAGTTACCTTGCATGGGTCCGGCGCGCGTCTTACCGTCCCGTTAACTCTGCCTTAATGGAATGGGAGCATTCCGTTAACCTCTTGCGGCTGTCCGAAAGGCAGCCGATTCAGGCGATGGAATTGGAAGACAATGGCGATAAGTGCAGACCAGGTGCCGATCATCATGTCCGCAGGCGCGGCCTCGCTGGGCCTTGCGGCCCTGTTGTGGGCATTACGTGTTTCGGATGGTGCGAGAGGTGCTGCGCGCAAGTTCCGTGACCGGTCTGCCGAGCTCGAAACGACGCTGGCCGAACACAGGTCGGTGCTCGGCGCGCACCCCGGGGTGATTCTCGTCTGGCAGGGCGAGGCCCTGGAGGCTGATGGCGACGAGATTATCCCGCCGGAACTTTACGGGTCACCGGTAGCGCTGGCCGGCCTGCTCAGCTTCACGGACGATGCCATTTCCATGAACCCGGCCGTTCGCATTATCGAAGGCCTCGCGGACCTCGAAGCGCGTGACAGCGCCGGGCAGGACACGACGCTGCGCATACGCCTGCGCGAACTGCGTGAGACCGGGCAGGCATTTTCGCTGACAATTATCGGGCCATCGGGTCGCTTCCTCGAAGCGGATGGCCGCACGGCCGGCGCGCGCGCCGTGGTTTGGGTGACCGATACGACGATCAAGGGGCTTGAAGAAAGTTCGGCCCGCGGCAAGCTGGAAGAGGCCCGCCAGGTGATCGCGCGCGACCCGACCGCGTTTCTCGACATGCTCGGCAAGTCACCGTTCCCGGCCTGGCGTGTGTCGGGCATGGGCAAGCTGCAATGGGTGAACCCGGCCTATATCGAAGCGGTTGACGGCATCAACCTGGACCGCGTGCTCGACCGCCAGCTGATGCTCGACCAGGCTGCCTCCGAACAGGCGCGCAAGACGATTTCCGAAGGTGCCGACATCGACGAGACGCGCCATATGGTGATCAAGGGTGAGCGCCGCGCAATGCGCGTCCTGACGTTCCCGCTGTCGGGCGGCGCCGGGGCAATGGCGTTCGATGTGACCGCGCAGGAGAATGCGCGCGACGAGCTGAACCGCCATGTCCGCGCGCATGACGAAACGCTGAACCATGTCGCAGATGCGGTCGCGATCTTTGGCGCCGACCGCAAGCTGAGTTTCTACAACAAGGCGTTCCGCGACATGTGGGATCTCGACGAGAGCTTCCTGCTCGACCGGCCAAACCACGGCCAGTTGCTGGACCGGCTGCGCGAGCGCCGCAAATTACCGGCCCGGTCGAATTATGCCGAATGGCGCGCTGAGGAACTGTCCTATTATCTCGACATTGACGGGGTGAAGGAAGACATCTGGTCGCTACCGGACGACCGGACCCTGTCGGTTACGCGCCAGCGTCACCCGATGGGCGGGCTGTTGCTGTTGTTCAAGGATATTACCGGCGAGCTCGATCTTAAGACCAAGTTCAACGCGATCGTGAAAACGCAGTCCTCGACGCTCGACAACCTTCACGAAGCGGTCGCCGTGTTCGGCGGTGACGGACGGCTGAAACTGTTCAACCAGGCCTTCGAGCGCCTGTGGGGCCTGTCGCATGACTTGCTGAAGGACCAGCCGGATTATTCCGCCGTGATCGAAGCGTGCGTGCCGCTGTTTCACGATGTCGAGATCTGGGATGCGATCAAGGGCCATATCACGGACCCGTCCGCACGGGCGCGTCAGTCGACGACCGGTGAGATGCGGCGCTCGGACGGATCGATCCTGACCTACCTGACCCATCCGTTGCCGGACGGAAACACGCTGATCGCCTTTGCCGATGTGACGGCTACCCGCCGCGTCGAATCCGCCCTGCGTGACCGCGCCGAAGCGTTTGAAGCGGCCGACAGGCTGAAGACGGAATTCGTGCGCAATGTAAGCTATCAGCTGCGGTCGCCACTGACGGTCATCTTCGGTTATGCCGAACTCCTCGAGACCCAGCGCAATGGCGCCCTGACAGATCGCCAGTCTGACTATGTCAGCGCGATCCTCTCAGCCTCGGACCATTTGTCCAAGCTGATCGAGAACATTCTCGACCTCGCCATGATCGAAGCGGGGCGCATGGATCTCGATCTCGAGGACGTCCAGCTGCAGGACGTCATCGAGGAAAGCATCGAAATGGTCGTGTCGAAGGCCGAGGACACGCAGATTACCGTCCGCGCCGAGATAAAGGGCAAGCTGGGCGTCATTCGGGCCGACCAGCGCCGGATTCGTCAGGTGCTGTTCAACCTCATCTCCAACTCGCTTCGATTCACGGAATCGGGCGGCGAGATCGTGGTGTCGGCGCAACGGATTGGCGACATGGTCACCTTGTCGGTACGTGACAATGGCAAGGGACTCCAGGCCGACAAGCGGGCGACAAGTTTCGACAGCTTCGTTTCAGGCGACCAGCGTGGCGCTGGCCTTGGCCTGGCGCTGGTGAAACATTTCGTCGACCTGCATGGCGGCACGGTCGGGATGAAGCCGGTCGAGGGGGGCGGACTGGAAGTCACGTGCTGGTTGCCGGCACAGGCTGTGGTTCATGGTGGCGCGCCGGAACTGATGCTGGCGGAAGCCCGCGCCTGAGCCTGGTTCAGTTTGCCAAGGACATGCCGTCGTGCGTGCCGACGCAGGCAATACCGACCTCGTCGCTGTGCTTGTAGCTCATCAGTGCCTTGTCCGTTGCGACAAACATTTCTGACGCTGAACTGAATGCTGCGGAGTAGAAGCCAAGGCTGATGCTCGATCGCGCCACAAGCGTCTTGCCATGATAAACATGCGGCAGGGCGAGGGTATGCTGCAATTCGGCTGCAAACGCTGCGACTTCGGCGCCATCGAATGTTTCCCATAGCAGTATCGCGAATTCATCGCCGCCAAGGCGGGCGCCGAAGCCGGCCCGATCACCGATTGCCTTGCGGATGCGCACTGCGACGTGTTGCAGGACAGCGTCACCGGCATCGTGCCCGTGGACGTCATTGACCTGCTTGAAATTGTCGAGATCGAGCAGGACCAGCGTGAACGGTGATCCGCCAAGACCAGCAGCGCCAAAGGCATTGGCGAAGGATTGTTCGAAGCGCCGACGGTTTGCGAGACCGGTGAGGAAATCGGAATTGGCCAGTTCAGCAAGGCGCATCTGCGCAGCTTCCAGCTCCTGGTTCTTGCTGATGATGTCTTCGGCATTACGCGTTGCGACGCGATAAGCGCTGCGGAACTTGCGCTGGAGGATGACATTCTGGCGCAGGACCATGGCATTATACAGAAAGGTCGGGAAAGCGATGAGCGTACCGATGAACATGCCGCGTGCCAGGTCGAGCCACAGATTTGTTCCGGTCAGGGTCGATATCGCCAGTTCGCCAAACGCGATGATGGAAAGAACGATAAGCGTTGAACCGATAGCAAGGCGCAGTGCGTCGGTGCCTGACGCCGTCTTTGGCTGCATTCTTTCGCGCACCCACCTGGTCAGGAATCCCCTGGGATCCAACAGCTGTCCCTCCACGGCTTAGCGGAGGAGATTACGCAATTGGCGTTCAGGCGGCCTGAAGAAGGCGTAAAGATTTGTCCGGTCTCTGTTAACGCTTGCTAAGCCTCAACAGGCGAGCTGTCAGGCATCCGCGAGCATTTTCTCACTCATTGTCCAAAGGCGTTCGGCCTTTTCATCGTCACATATCCATGGGCGGGCGTGTTGCCAGCGCTGGCTATCGCCCGTGGCGAGTTGGGCGATGTCGCAATCTTCGCAATAGACGCCGCCACGGCCGTCAAGCTTTGGCGACGTGGCTGCCCAGACACTGGTGGCTGCGCCCTGTTCCGGTGTCTTGAACATGGCCTGGATCTGGGGCGGGATGGTGCCGTCGGCCGCCTTCCAGCCGAGCGCCACCATTTCCTCGTCCGACAGGTGGCGCTGGAGGGGGGTAAAGATGCCGCCCGGGTGCACGGAAAAAGCCCGGACGCAGACGTCGCGGCCACGATGATCAACACCCAGCGCAAACAGGGCATTGGCCGACTTGGCCTGTCCATAGGCGTCCCATTTGTCGTAGGGGGTTTTGGTAAAGTGGGGATCGTCCCAGTGCACGTCGGAGCGAACATGCCCCGTGGAGGACAGGGCGACGACGCGAGATGACTCGGCGCGCTGCATGGAGGGCGCCAGCGCGAGGCTCATCGCCATGTGACCGAGATGGTTGACGCCGAACTGGCGCTCCCAGCCGGGGCCGACGCGGCCCTCTGGGCAGGCCATAATGCCAGCATTATTGATCAGGATATCGAGACCACGCTTGGTCTCGTCGTATTCTCGGGTGAATTTTTCGATGCTCTTGAGGTCGGCAAGATCCATCGCGGCGATTTCGATTTCGCCTGCCACTTGCGCAAGCGCTTCTTCCGCCACATCGACCCGCCGGGCCGGAACAGTGACACGCGCGCCAGCGCCTGCTAGCGCCCGGACGGCTTCAATCCCGATGCCCGAATATCCGCCAGTGACGATCACATTCTTGCCGGTCAGATCGATGCCCTCGAGCACCTCGGCCGCTGTCGACTTGGCGTGAAAGCCTGATCCGATGGGTAGCTGGTCTTGTGCGGCCATGCGCTTGATGTCTCCCGAAAATGTTTCCTGTTGAGTGGAGTTTGCGCCGGGGACGGCGTGGCGGCAAGGGTGGGTTACGATTTCTTAAGCAGCGCGCCACGTGGACGCCGACCGGGACGAGGCGTATATGATGAGTGTTATACATTATCATTCGGAGAGCGATCCCATGCGCCTTTTTGCCAGCCTGATATTGATGACAGCCGCCAGCCTGACAGCCGCGCCAGCCCTCGCGCAGGGTAATCAGGTTGAGCGCACGCAAGCGGAAATCGTGGTCGAACAGGCGACTGAAAACCTTGCCAGGGATCGCGCTGGCCGGGCGGATGCCATTCGCGATTGCGCCGAGAAGGATTATGCCGCCTGCACGAGGCTGGGTGACTATTATCGCAAGGGCTGGGGCGGCATGCAGGACTACGAGGCGGCCACGGAAGCCTATCGCAAGGCATGCAGAGGCAAGGACGCGGCTGGGTGCGCGACACTCGGCTATCTCGCCACCAAGGGATACGGCATGGAGCAGGACCTGACGGAAGCCCGGCGCCTTTATAAAGTGTCGTGTGACCTTGGCGAAGTCAGCGGCTGTGCCGGATATGGCAACATGGTGTTTGCGGGGAAAGGCGGCCCCAAGAATGTCGCTGAAGGCACACGCGTCCTCCAGTCAGCCTGCGACACTGGATACAAATGGGCCTGTGACCGGATAACGGGCCTTGCCGCCTATGACCCGAACGATGACACATGGGAGCGCCTGAAGGACGGCGCCGGACGCTGAGGCTTAGCTGCCTGATACGGATTTCTCCGATGGGCTGAACATGGTGTTGACGAATGGCGGTAGCGTATCCGGGCGCTTCACAGGCGCTTGGGGTGCCGCAATCGCTGGCTTGGGGGCCGGATCCTCGACGGGTGACAACCAGTCCGCTGGTTGCTGTGGTGCGATCAGGAGATCGGCAAGGATGTTGGCACCTTCCTCGACCCGCATGCTGGGCGCATAGGCGCGGCCTTCCAGACGACAGCCGGGCCAGGCTTCAATCGTTTCGCTGGCACTGACCGAGCCCCTGATTTCGCCATGGACGATGATGACCGTACCGGAGACATTGCCCTCGATAACCGCGCCCGCCTCGACGACTAGCAGGCTGTCCGTGGAAATGTCGCCTTTCAGGTGGGCTGCCAGCATGGTCGGCCCGGTAAAGGCAAGTTTGCCCTCCAGTACGGACCCTGCCGTGATGAAGCTGCCTTCTTGAGACCGCGGCGCGCGCGATGATACGGGTTGATTGGCCAATGTCTTCGTCCCCTGGTGACTGAATACTTTGGGAAAAAGAAGCAAAATACGTGCCATACGCGAATTGGGGCCCAGGCCTGCCGCGTAGAGGTTGAGCCGCGCAAAAGGTATGTCTTTGACCGCGACGGCGCCATGATTGCATGCCAGATTGATCCGGATGAGACTCGTATTCCCAGTATTTGCGGTGGTTCTGGCGCTTGCCGCGTGTTCCCCGACAGGGGCGCCAGCATCAGGTGGCGGACTGTTGGCGCCCGGTGCGCGTGGGATCGACCTGTCGCATCACAATGGGCGGGTGGGCTGGGACGCCCTCGATACTGAGGGGCTTGATTTCATCTATCTCAAGGCCACCGAGGGACGCGACTGGAAGGACGCGGACTTCCAGATGAACTGGATCGAGGCGACGCGGCGAGGATATGATGTCGGCGCCTATCATTTTTATATCCTGTGCAAGCCGGCAAAGGAGCAGGCGGCCAATTTCATCCAGTCCGTCGAGGTGCGGCGCGGCACGCTGCCGCCAGCGGTCGACCTGGAGTATGCGCATAATTGCGCCCCCTACCGGGACACGGCAGGTACGCGGGCCGAGCTTCAGGCATTCCTCGACAGGCTGGAGGCTGAATACGGCGCAACTCCGGTGATTTACACGACACCGGAATTCCACGCCGACTGGATCGCCGGTCATTTCGATCGCTACCCGCTCTGGATACGGAGTGTCGATGGCGCGCCGGACATGCCTTACGCGATCTGGCAGCATTCGATGCGAGGGAAGGTGGCGGGAATCGAGGGGCCTGTGGACCTGAACAAGGCCGCAGGCGGCATGCCGGATGAATAAGCGATCCGGCATGCCGATGGGGTGTTCGAAAGTCTAGTTGCGGGCCTTGTCGACGAGGCGGTCGTTCTGGGCCCAGTGCATCATGCCGCGCAGCTTTTCGCCGACTTCCTCGATAAGGTGGTTGTTCATGCGGGCGCGCTTGGCGTGAAAGCTGGGGGCGCCGGCCTGGTTTTCGAGCACCCAGTTGCGGGCGAACGTGCCATCCTGGATATCGGTCAGGACGCGTTTCATCTCGGCTTTGGTTTCCGAATTCACGATGCGCGGCCCGGAGACGTATTCACCGTACTCGGCGGTGTTCGAGATCGAGTAGTTCATGTTGGCGATGCCGCCTTCATAGATCAGGTCAACGATCAGCTTGGTTTCGTGCAGGCATTCGAAATAGGCCATTTCCGGCGCGTAGCCGGCTTCGACCAGGGTTTCAAAGCCGGCCTTGATGAGCTCGACGATACCGCCGCACAGCACGGCCTGTTCGCCGAACAGGTCGGTTTCGGTTTCTTCACGGAAGCTGGTCTCGATAACGCCCGCGCGCGTGTTGCCGATGGCTTTCGAATAGGACAGGGCGACGTCCTTGGCGGTGCCGGTGGCATCCTGATGGATGGCGATGAGGCCCGGCAGGCCGAAACCCATCTGGTACTGCGCGCGCAGCGTATGGCCCGGGCCCTTGGGCGCGGACAGGGAAATGTCGACGCCGGCCTTGGGACGGATCAGGTTGTAGTGAATGTTGAATCCGTGGCCAAACATGATGTGCTGGCCTTCGCGCGTGTGCGGTTCGATCTCGTTGGCCCAGACGACAGCCTGGAGTTCGTCCGGGATCAGGATCATCACGACGTCAGCCCATTTCGTGGCTTCGGCGGGTGTCATGACTTTCAGGCCTTCAGCCTTGCACTTGGCGCGGCTGGCGGAGCTTTCCTGCAGGCCGACAACAATGTCTTTCACGCCGCTGTCGCGTGCGTTCAGCACATGCGCATGGCCCTGGCTGCCATAGCCGATGACGGCAATTTTTTTCTTCTGGATCAGGGAAAGGTCCGCGTCCTGCTCGTAATAAACTTTCATTGGCTTCAAAAAGCTCCGCTTTAGGGTGGGGTTGATAGGATAGGGTTCAGTTGGCGTTGCAGGTCCAGCCATCGCTGATATTTGCTACACCGATGATCATCTCGTTTATTCGGGCAATCTCGTCAGTCGCTTTTGCATGCCGCGAGAAATGCCGGACCTTGCCGGGTGTTTCGATTGTCGTGATAATGTCATGCGTATCGAGCAGCAGAACGACACGCCGGGAGCCATCCGGGTTGATCGTCACTTCTTCGCGGCGACCGTACTCCGCAAGGGACTTCGAACCGATCGTGGCCAGCATGGCGACCAGGGGATTGGCCACATCATCGGGCAGGGCCATGCTCAGCTTGCAGACGGGCACACGGCTGCGCTCGTTATCTTCGCCTGGCACCGAGCGGGCCTCGAGCCAGAAGGACGGCCCGGGACCGATGATATCGTAGATATAGGCCGCACCGCTCGGCGATGCTGTGTCAACAATGCGGATCGCGGGGTGCTTGTTGGTTGGCTGCAGGCGCGCAGACCGCGCCACGAGATGGTCGGCGCGATCGATATCACATTGCAGCTGGGCCTTTTCGGCTTCGCCGGCGAGCGCCAGCGCCGTGCCGGCCACTTTGGGCCGGCAACTCTCAACCGGGTCCTCAACCGCACTGGCGGTACCTGCATACAGAAGCCCAGCCAGAAGCAGGATCTGGAATGCCTTCATCCCTGTTCCTTTCCGCGCTTGATCGAGAGCACGCCGGTCCGGCTGACTTCCACCAGCCCGAGCGGGCGCATCAGGTCGATGAACTGGCTGATCTTGTCAGAGGCGCCGGTCAGCTCAAAAATAAAGCTCTCATTTGTCGTATCAATCACCCGGGCACGGAAGATCTCGGCAATGCGAAGGGCTTCGACGCGGACTTCGCCGGTGCCGGCAACCTTGATCAGGGACAATTCGCGTTCAATGCCGCGCTTCGACTTGGTGATGTCGATCACTTCGCCCACAGGCACGATGCGCAGCAATTGGGCTTCGATCTGTTCGAGAATGTGCGGCGTGCCCTGCGTGACAATGGTGATGCGCGAGCGGTGCTGGCTAGAATCGACCTCGGCAACCGTGAGGCTGTCAATATTGTAGCCCCGGCCTGAAAACAGGCCGACGACGCGCGCGAGGACACCGGGTTCGTTATCGACAAGCACGGCCAGCGTACGCCGCTCGACCGCCTCGTCCGTATGCGACAGGAAATAGGCCGATTTCGGTCCGGTGGGTGCGTCTCCGATTGTGCCGTCGCTCATTGCATAGTCTCCGATTGCGTGTCTGGCGCGCGGGCTGCGTCGAGCACGAGCCCCGGCCTGCGGGTTTCAAGGCGGGCCTTCAGCGCCGTGGCGCGGTTGATGGCGTCGCGCCGGTTTTCCTGAGTCTGGCTGTTATACCGCTCGACTACCTTGTCGAGGCGGCGTGGATCAAGATGCGCCTGCAATTCGGACACCATCAGGCGGCGGCAATCTTCAATGAATTCCGCGCTGTTATCGCCCGTCGGGCCGCCTTCGCGGCGCATGGCGTCAAGCTCGAAATAGGCCCACATGACGGCGTCCAGGATGGGCGGGCGTTGGCCGCGATAGGCCCCGTCCTTGTCTGCGCCCTTATTGTCGGGATCGAGGTTCGCGAAGAACATGCGGCCGCGTTCTACCAGGGCCGACAGGCCGATCAGGAGGCTTGCCTTGCCACCGGCGAAGGTCGCGTCATTGGCCTGTAGATGACGGGTGCGCGCAAACATGGCCGCACGGCCAAGCGCGTCGATGGCGTGGTTGCCCCATTCGAGGCTGGCCGCATCAATGCTCTGGCGCAGGCGTTCGGTCTGCAGGCGGCGCTGACGCCGCGTTTCGGCGCGCGCGGCAAAGGCGCTGACAAGCGCAACCAGCGCAGAGCCGATCGCGATCACCACATCAAGGTGTTCGCGCAGCAGGGCGAGGATTTCGCTCATACTCATCTACACAATCCGTCCCAAAACCCGATGCCTGTTCGGCTGCTATACCAGCTTCTTACCGGCGTCACTGACCTCGTTACCAGTTATCTCCCCGAGGATCATCTCATTATGAGCAGACCCCGACGGAATCATCGGCAGGCAGTTTTCGGCCTTTTCGATGCGGCAATCGAACAGGACCGGACCATCATGGTCGATCATTTCCTGGATCTTCGCATCGAGTTCCTGCGGATTGTCGCAATGAATGCCATGGCCGCCAAGGGCCTCGGCGAGTTTGACAAAGTCCGGCAGGCTTTCGGAATAGGAATGCGAATAACGCTCGCCATGCAGCAATTCCTGCCATTGGCGCACCATGCCCATCCATTCATTGTTCATGATGAACACCTTGATTGGCAGGCGGTGCTGAACGGCTGTGGAGAATTCCTGCATCACCATCTGGACAGAGGCTTCGCCCGCGATGTCGATGACGAGGGCGTCCGGATGCGCGACCTGGATACCAACGGCGGCGGGCAGGCCATACCCCATCGTGCCGAGGCCACCGCTTGTCATCCAGTGGTTCGGCTCCTCGAAACGATAGAACTGGGCCGCCCACATCTGGTGCTGGCCGACCTCGGTAGAAATATAGGTCTCCTGGGTCCGGGTGAGTTCGTAGAGGCGCTGGACCGCGTATTGCGGCTTGATCACGGTGTCCGAGTTTGCGTAGGCGAAGCAGTCACGGGCACGCCATGTGGCGATCTGTTTCTGCCATTCGGCGAGATTCGGTTTCTTGCCCTTGCGGGCGCCAAGTTCCTTCAGGATCGCTTGCAGTGTGGCGGCGCAATCGCCGACAACGGGCACATCGACGCGCACGATCTTGTTGATCGAGGACGGGTCGATATCGATGTGGACTTTCTTGGAATTCGGCGAGAACGCGTCGATCCGGCCCGTGACCCGGTCGTCGAACCGGGCACCCAGACAGATCATCAGGTCGCAGTCATGCATGGCATTATTGGCTTCAAAACTGCCATGCATGCCGACCATGCCGAGCCAGTCGGGGTGAGACGCTGCAAAGGCGCCAAGACCCATCAGCGTGGACGTGACCGGTATGCCGGTTGCGGCCTGCAGTTCGCGCAGCAGTTTCGAGGCGCGGGGGCCCGAATTGATGACGCCGCCACCTGTGTAGAGGATCGGGCGCTTGGACGTCATGATCAGGTCTACAATCGCGGAAACAGCTTCCGGTTTGGGAATTGTGCGGGGGTTATAGGTCGGCTTGTGCACGCCTTCCTTGCCGATATAGGTGCCGGTGGCGAACTGGACGTCTTTCGGGATGTCGATCACGACCGGGCCCGGTCGACCGGACGTCGCGATCAGGAATGCCTCATGGATGACGCGTGCCAGATCGTTCACGTCGGTGACCAGGTAATTGTGCTTGGAACAGGTACGGGTGATGCCGATCGTGTCGCATTCCTGGAATGCATCCGTGCCGATCAGGTGGGTCGGAACCTGGCCGCACAGGACAACCATCGGAATGGAGTCCATCATTGCATCCGTGATCGGGGTGACCATATTGGTTGCGCCGGGACCGGAGGTCACAAGGGCGACACCGGGTTTGCCGGTCGACCGGGCATAGCCTTCGGCGGCATGGCCGGCGCCCTGTTCGTGGCGGACCAGGATGTGGCGCAGGTCCGGCGCGGCGAACAGCGCGTCATAGATTGGCAGCACAGCGCCTCCCGGATAGCCGAAAAGCGAGTCCACCCCTTGTTCGCGCAGCGCCTCGATAACGATCTGGGCCCCTGACATGATGCGGGGTTCCGTCGGGGCCGGGCTGGCGGCGCGCGTCTTGGGCTTGGTGGCTGTGGTCATGAGGCTCTCGGATTGTCTTGGAAAAATGGGTCAGGGCTGAATTAAAAAAGGGCCCCCTGAGGAGACCCTTTTGTGCGCGCATCCGCAACCGGCTGAGTGGTCAGCCGACTACGGATGCGAAATAACACGTACTTCTGGTTTGCGCACGGTGCGTTTCCTCCAACGTCGGGCTTAGGAATAATCTGCCTCTTTAGCGCTGTCAATCTCCCTATAAAGGGCATGAATGACCCTTAGCCGGTTTTCTGGCTCAGGCGACGGGATACGCGGCCAGAAAGGAAATTGCCTGCCAATCCACGTGAACTGCCTTTTTGCATAGCGCCTTGTGTCGCGCTTTGCATTTTCGGCCGCCAGTTCCGCGCTGATCTCGCCGCGCGCAAAGGCGGTCAGCCAGGGCATGCCATGGGCTTTCATGGCGGGGAGTTCCGGATCAAGGCCGCGCTCCATCAGCGCGCGCGCCTCGTCCATGGCGCCCTGCATCAACATGCCCTCGAAACGGCGGTCGATCTTCTGGTAGAGACGGGCGCGCGGCGGGGTGAGCGCAAAACCGATCCATTCGCCATCATGCAGGACAGGTGGCTGGCGTTCCTCGTGGAAGTCGCTGATCGGGCGCCCGGTTGCAAGCCAGACTTCATAGGCGCGCGAGAGGCGCTGGCGGTCGCCGGTGCCCAGCCGTTCGGCTGTTTCAGGATCGACCGGCGCCAGCCGGTCACGCAGGCCTTCGGCGCCTTCAGATTCGGCGATGGCGCGGACATCGGCCCGGATATCCTCCGGAACCGGCGGGATGGTCGACAGGCCCTGTGTCAGGGCCAGCAGGTAGAGGCCTGTACCGCCAACGAGGATGGCGCGGTTGCCTTTCAGCTCTACGCGCTTGATTTCGCGCCGAACGTCTTCCAGCCAGTCGCCAGTGGAATAGCGTGTGGCGGCATCGACATGGCCAAAGAGATGGTGCTCGACAACCTCCATTTCTGCGTCGTCGGGGCGCGCGCTGATAACCTGGAGGTCCCTGTAAACCTGCATGGAATCGGCGTTTATGACCTCACCGCCCAATCGCCGGGCAACGGCGATGGCGAGGGCGGTCTTGCCGCTGGCGGTCGGACCATGAATGAGGATTGCCGGATGCATGCTCTAGACCTAAGGGCTTGTCGGGCGCGTGGAAAGACACCAAGAGACTGAAAACATGACCCAGAACCCGGATACTTCCCGCAATTTCCTTGCTGTCACGGCTGTGGCAGCCCCATCAAATGCCGATCTTGCTGGGCAACTGGGGGATATTCTCTCTGCAGCTGGCGTCAACGAAATGCAGCAGCGGATTCTGTCAGACACCGGCCCATGGCAGGCGTGCGAATATGTGTTCGAGGCCGGGACCAAGAGGGAAGTCGACGCGGTTTGCGCCGGAGTGAAGGGGCTGGACGCGGATATTGCGGTCCTGCCTGCCGCGAACCGGCGCAAGCGTCTCCTGATCTGCGACATGGATTCAACCATCATCGGCCAGGAATGCCTCGACGAGCTGGCAGATTTTGCCGGCCTCAAGGCGGAGGTCTCGGCAATCACCGAACGCGCGATGCGCGGCGAGCTTGATTTCGAGGGCGCGCTGACGACGCGGGTGGGCATGCTCAAGGGACTGGAACTGACTGCCCTCGAGGCGGCCTATCGCGAACGCATCACGCTCAATCCCGGCGCGCGTACGCTGACCGCCACGATGAAGGCGCATGGCGCCTATGCGCTGCTCGTATCGGGCGGCTTCACCTTCTTTACGTCTCGCGTCGCCGAGGCATCCGGATTCGACGCCCATCGCGGCAACACGCTGAGAGATGATGGTATGGTCCTGATCGGGGACGTTGGCAGGCCGATCCTCGGGCGTGAGGCGAAATTGACAGCGCTGGACGAGGCGGCAGCGGCCCATGGCCTTGTGCGCGATGATGCGCTGGCGCTCGGCGACGGCGCAAATGACCTCGACATGATCCGCGCAGCGGGCCTCGGCATTGCCTATCGGGCCAAGCCCATCGTTGCCGAGCAGGCTAAGGCGGCGATCAATCATACAGACCTGACAGCCGCGCTATTCTTCCAGGGGTACACGGCGAGCGAGTTTATCACAGGATAGGCCTGCTCGTTTTGCAGGTTCTTCACCCCGGATATCGCATGGTCTGCGAGCCAGCGTGACCGGTTGGTGGGCAAGGCCCGCCATTTCGATGCGTCGCGCCTGACAAATGTTACGCTGCACCCAGATTGATTGCGAACTGGCTCCAGTCGCGGGTGCATATCATTAGAGCTTCGCCAAACGCCCGCCCCATGTCCCGGAGGGCTCTCTGATGAAAAATCTGTCTCATATTAACCTGGTATCGCCATCGCGCCGCAACCTGATGAAACTTGCCAGCGTTGGCGCCCTGGGCGCGGCGGCCGGCCTTGCTGCCTGTTCGGAGGCCGCGAGCGCGGTCACCTCGACGCCCGCGACGACAGTCGCGATCGATCCCGACGCCATCGCGATCATGTCGTCCAACGAAAATTCGTTTGGCCCGTCGCCGAAAGCCAAGGAAGCCATGCGTGCTGGCGTGGGGAACATCTACCGCTACGCATGTCCGCAAACGATGGCTTTTGCCGAGATGATCGCCAGGCGCGAAGGCGTGGCCCCCGAGCAGGTCCTGGTGACCAATGGGTCGAGCCCGATCCTCGCAGCGTTTGCTGACTATGTGCGCGTACAGGGCGGGGACCTTGTCACCTCGGCGCTGACCTATGAAGGCGTGCCGCGCGTCGCGCAGAATATCGGGACCAATGTCATCGAGGTACCGCTGGCCTCCGACCTGGGTTTCGACATGGAAGCCATCGCCGCCGCGATCGGTCTGAACACATCCGGGGTCTATATCTGCAGCCCGAACAATCCGACGGGCAAAGTGGTGCCGCCGGCTGTCCTCAAGGCGTTCGTTGAAGAGGCCTCTGCGAAAGTGCCGGTCTTCATCGATGAAGCCTATCTCGACATGTCGGACGATTGCCCGGCGGGGGTGATGACGGAATTCGTCAAGGCGGGAAAGCCGGTGATCGTGGCGCGCACCTTCTCGAAGATCTATGCGATGGCCGGCCAGCGGCTCGGTTATGGTCTGATGCAGCCGGACATGGCGATGACGATCTGCAAGACGGGCCGCCTGTCTAATGTGAACTATCTGGCCCTTGTCGGCGGCATGGCGGCGCTTGATGACACGGCGTATTACGAGGAGATGCGGGTCAAGACAGCCCGTGGCCGCCCGATTGCGCCTGATCCGTAGGGTAGCTTCATCGACATGGACGTCGGCATGCCCAACGGCGAGTTCGCAGCGAAAATGCTGGGCAAGGGCGTCAGGGTTGTCGGTGCCCGCTGGTCAGAAAAACCGGTATGGACGCGCACCTGTATTGGCCTCGACCATGAGATCGCGAAATGCCACGCCGCAGCGAAGGAAATCCTGACGTCGATCTGACCTGGGCGCCGCGAGAGCGGCGCCTATTTCGCCAGCTCGATCGACAGGAACTGGTCGAACCATCCGGCATCGCCCCGGCGTTTCACACGCAGCAGCAGGGGCTGGTGAGGGGTCGTCATGGCCGTCGCCACACGAGAGACCGTGTCCGTGACCGTCGAAACCTTGGCAAAATTCACCTCGACGATGACATCGCCGCGGCTGAGCTTGCCGAATGCGCGGCCACGCGCGCTGACACTGGTGACAACGACACCTTCGACATCTTTCGGAATGCCGAAGCGTCGGCGGATATCGTCGTCGATGCCCTGGAGTTCGGCGCCAAGGTCATTGCTGCTGGCGGGCATATCGGGCAGCGCGCTGGCACCGGCCGAATCATCATCGTCCTCAAGCTCGCCGAGGGTTACCGACACATTGCGCGCCTTGCCGTCTCGAATGATCGACAGGGCCACCGTCGTGCCGATCGGGGCATCCGAGATCAGCCGCGTCATTTCGCGGACGCTGGCAATGGCCTTTCCATCGAAGCTGAGCACGAGATCGCCGACTTCCAGCTTCGCCTTGTCGGCCGGGCCGTCATCGGTGATGCGTGTCACGATGACGCCGCCCTTGCCCTTGGCCTTATAGGCCTTGACCAGCGCGGCATCGGCGTCCTGCACGTTGACGCCCAGCCAGGACCGACGCACCTTGCCGTGCTCCATCAGCTGCTTCGAGATGCGCTTCACCAGATTGGACGGAACGGAGAAACCGATACCGACGGATCCGCCGGTGGGCGAGATGATCGCGGTATTGACGCCGACGACTTCGCCGCCGAGATTGAACAGAGGGCCGCCGGAATTGCCCCGGTTGATGGCCGCGTCGGTCTGGATGAAATCATCGGAGCGACCGGAATTCAGGTCACGGTTGCGGGCCGAGATGATCCCGGCCGAGACCGATCCGCCAAACCCGAACGGGTTGCCGATAGCGATGACCCAGTCGCCGACTTCGGCATGGTCGCTGTCGGCCAGGTCGACAAAGGCCAGCGGCGTCTGGCTGTTCACTTTCAGCACGGCAAGGTCGGTGTCGCGGTCGCGGCCGATCAACGTGGCGTCAAGTACGCGGCCATCGGAGAAATTGATCTCGATCTCGTCGGCATTTTCGATGACGTGATTGTTGGTGATGATGATTCCGTCGGGGCTGATCACGAAGCCCGATCCGAGCGATCCCTGGCGCTGGAAGCCATCCTCGTCGCGTCCGAAGAACTCGTTGAAGCGTTCCATGGGCGAGCCTTCAGGAAAGGTCGGCAGGCCATTGGGCGCTATTGTCTGTTGCGTCGAGATATTCACGACAGCTGGCATCAGGCGTTTGGAGAGGTCGCGAAAGTTCTGAGGCTGCACTTTTTGGTCGAGGCCATCCAGGGGCCGCGACAGGCTGCCCTGGGCTGAAACAGGCAGGACAAAGGCGGCAATGAAACCGAGGGCGGCGAGTGCCGGAATGCGCATGAGGCAGGAGGCTCCTGAGAGTCGGATATTTTTACGTAACGACTTCAGTATGGCGCTTTGCGCCCTTGTTGCAACAGGTTCACATGCCTCTGACTGCGAAGACAAGCAGCGCTGCGCCGACAACGGCTGATGCCAGCCCGGCAAAGGCTACATCGCGGCTGGACATTTCCGAGAGGCGTGCCGCCATGCGCCGCATGAAGTCGGGGGCGATCGCATAGATCGCCCCCTCCACAAAGAACCAGATTCCGGCCGCAGCCAGTATCAGATAGAGTTTCGACACGGACCTTGCGTCCTAGCGGCTGCCGCCATTGGCGCGGGCACTTTCGATGAACTCGTCGCAGATCCCGAGGTTTTTCGGGCTGACAATCACCTGTGTGCCTTCTTGAATGGCCTTGTCACAGGCGATCAGGGCACGCTGGAACCGGAAGAATTCCGGGTCCTTGTTGTAGGCGTTGGCATAGACCTCGGTTGACTTGGCATCGCCTTCACCACGGATGGTCTGGCCCTGCTCACGGGCCTGGGCCTCGATCACCGTTTTTTCACGGCTGGCCTGGGCGCGGATCAGGCGCGCCTTCTCCTCACCCTCGGCGCGGATGCGCTGGGCTTCCTGCAGACGGGCCGACTGCATCCGGCTATAAACGCCCTGGGCGACTTCCTGAGGCAAGTCGGCCTGACGGATGCGGACGTCGATAATGTCGATGCCATCATCGGACAGCTCCCCGTTCACCTTGATCCGGATCCGGTCCATCAGCTGAGAGCGCTGGCCAGAAATGATTTCCGGCACGGGTACGTCGCCAAGGGCTTCGCGAATGGTCGAATTGGTGATCTGGTTGAGCTGGCGGGTAGCTGCCGTCTCGGTGCGGAAACGCTGGTAGAATTTCAGCGGGTCCTTGATGCGCCAGCGCACGAAGGCATCGACTGAGAGCCGGCGCTGGTCCGATGCCAGCACTTCGATATTCTCGATATCAAGCCCAATGTTCTTCTTGTCGAGTTTCTCAACCTGCTGGAACAGCGGGATCTTGAAATAGAGCCCGGCCTGGTCCTGGCCCGGTGCGTTATATACCTGCTTGGGTTCTCCGACCTGCAGCATCAGGGCCTGTTCGTCCTGACGGACGACAAAAAACGAATTGATCATGACCAGCAGGAAGATGCCGGTGACGACGATGATGAGCCATCCAAATGCACGCATTATTCTTGCCCTCCGCGGGGTTTAGGCTGGGTTCGTTCCAGCGGCAGGTAGGGAACAGCGCCGGACTCCTGATCCATGATCAGCTTGTCGGAGCGTTCAAGGACCCGTTCCATGGTTTCAAGATACATGCGTTCCCGCGTGACGCGGGGCGCCTTGCGGTATTGCTCGTAGATCTGTTCGAAGCGGGAGGCTTCACCCTGTGCATCGGCAAGGACCTGATCGCGATAGGCTTCAGATTCCTGAAGGATGCGCTGGCCCGTACCACGGGCTTGCGGGACAACCTCATTGGCGAACTGGGTCGCCTGGTTGATGTTCGTCTCGGCGTCCTGTTCGGCGACGTTCACGTCGTTGAACGCTTCGATCACCTGCTGGGGCGGATCAGACCGGTCAATCGTCACGGTGAGAATCTGGATGCCGGCGCGATAGTCATTTAGCAGGGCCTGGACCTGTTTGGCCACTTCCTGCTGCACCTCGTCACGTCCCGTTGTGATAACGGCTTGCAGATTTGTCTTGCCGACGACTTCGCGCATCACCGATTCGGCGACCTGCTCGACAGCCTCGGAGGGCTGCTTGACGTTGAGAATGAAGTTTTCCGGATGTTCGGAGTCTACTTTCCAGAAGACCGAGAACTGGATGTCCACAATATTCTCGTCCTTGGTCAGCATCAGGCTCTCTTCGAGATTCTTGCCGATCCGGGTTTCCTTGCGGTTCTCGACTTCCACCAGGACGTGCTCTTCGATCGGAGCAGGCAGGTGGAAATGCAGGCCGGGCCCGAAATTCGTCTGCCATTTTCCGAAGCGGAAAACGGCCGCCTGCTGCGTCGGATCGACCATGACTACACTGGTCGAGAGCCAGCCCAGCACGGCGATACCGATGAGAACAACGAAGCCGAGCGGGCCGAAATTCGGCCCGCCGCCGCCGCTACGACCTCCGCCGCCACCACCACCACCACCGGCGCGCTTGCGAAACCGCTCCTGCATGCGCTTCATCTGCTGCTCAAGGTCGCCGCCGCCATTGCCACTGGAGCCGCCGCCGGGGCGCGTCCAGGGCGAGCCAGCTTCCTTGCCGGGCTCATCGTCTGATCCGCCGCCCCAAGGGCCGCTGGATTTCGTCTTGTCATCCCAGGGCATAGCCCCTCCTGTTTTGGTTTATAAGCTTCTATATAGGTCCTTGCGTGATATGTGCACGCCTCATTCACGGCTTCAAGGACGCAGGGATAATATCGGGTGTTTGGTTCGAAGGAAAAATCCCACCGGAAACTGGCCCGGCAGGTCCGGAAAGCGCTCGGCGCGCCGGATTGGCTGGAGTCGGTTGACGTGGATGATACGGGCCGGGTCATCCTCGTGCTGCTGGCCGATCCAGCCGATACGGCGGGGGCTGAGGCGCGCCGTATCGAAGCCGAAGGGCGCGCGGAACTGGTCGCTGGCGTCAATGCCGTGACGAGTATTCTCACCGCGCAGAAGGCGCCTGCTGAATTAAAGCTGGAACCGGCCCCGCGCCGTGTGTCCAAGGGCGCGCGCCTTTCGGATGAGGCGATGCAGCAGGGCGCGCCGAATCAGGTATCCGGTATCCCGCCCATTCCGGGCATTGCCCGCATCCTGGTGGTGGCGAGCGCCAAGGGTGGGGTCGGCAAGTCGACCATAGCCGTGAACCTCGCTGCCGCTATGGCCAAAGCGGGTATGAAAGTCGGCCTGCTTGATGCCGATGTTTACGGGCCGTCGATCCCGACCATGCTGGGAATGCAGGATGCGCAACCGGGAACGGCGGAGTCGAAAAAACTGGTTCCGGTTAACGCGCATGGCATGAAGACGCTGTCGATCGGCTACTTGTCAGACCCGGACGCGCCAATGATCTGGCGCGGACCGATTGTCATGTCGGCAATCACGCAAATGCTGAATGATGCCGAATGGGGTGAACTGGACGTTCTTGTCATCGATACACCGCCCGGCACCGGCGACGCCCAGCTGGCGATCGCACAGCGCGTGCCGGTGACCGCCGCAATCATCGTGACCACGCCGCAGGAAGTCGCGCTGGCTGATGTGCGGCGCGGCGCGGCCATGTTCACCAAGACGGCCGTACCCATCCTCGGCATTGTCGAGACGATGAGCTGGTTCGAGGATCCAGCAGGCAATCGTCACTTCCTGATGGGCGAGGGCGGCGGCGCGGCGACGGCGCAGTCGCTGGGCCTGCCATTGCTCGGCCAGATTCCCATGCTGCAGGCTATTCGTGAGGGCGGCGACACCGGGGTACCTGCGGCGCTCACCGATGGTGAGCCCGCCCGCATATTCCATGCGCTGGCGCGCACCGTGGCCATCGGCCTTGATACGCTTGAGTCCAAGCCTGTACCCGAGATTGTCTTCGAGGACTGACGCCGTCAGGCGTTGAAGTTCAGTGTGAGGCCCGGCTCCGGCCAGCGGCACTTGATCAGCTGGCCCGTGCTCGACAGGGTCAGGTACGCGTCCATCATGTCGTCCCCGCCAAAGGCGATGTTCGTGACCAGCATGTCCGGGAAGGCCGTGTGGCTGAAGTCGCCCTGCGGCGTGATCGTTGTGATGCCGCCATTCAGGATTGTGGCGACGCAGACATTTCCCGCAGCGGTCATGGCGAGACTGTCAAAATATTGCAGGCCCGCCATCGTGGCGACGACACGGCCGCCATTGAAGGGCGATGCGGGCTTGATCTCGCCAGGGGAGGCCAGGTCGAAGGCCCACATCCTGCCGGTCATCGTGTCAGCCATGAAGACCGTCTGTTCGTCAGGCGACAGGCCGACGCCATTGGGCGAGGAGTAGTGGAAGTCGAGCTCTTTCGCCTCGGACGCGCCGTTGGCGAGGAAGAACAGGCCGCCGAAATCACGGTGGCGCGAATAGGTCTTGCCGTGGTCGGTGAAATAGAGGTTCCCGGCCTTGTCGAAAACAAGGTCGTTGGGGCCTTTCAGCGGATGGCCATCGACCGTGTCGAGCACGCGCTCGACCTTGCCGGTTGAGAGATCGATGCGCTCGATCCGCCCGCCGGAATAGTCATCCGGGCAATTGCCGGGGATCAGGAGACCCCCGACCTCGTGATAGAGGAACCCGCCATTGTTGCAGCACCAGAGGGCGCCGTCCGGCCCGATGGCGAGGCCGTTGGGGCCACCGCCGGGGGTCGCGACGACTTCGGATTTTCCGCCGTCCCAATGGCGTGAGATAGCGCCCTTCTGGATTTCGACGATAATGATGCTGCCGTCGGACATGACGACGGGGCCTTCGGGAAAGCCGAGTCCGCTGGCCAAGAGTTCGAAATCCATGCGCATTCCTCCTTGTTTTGGGGGTACATTAGGGGTGGCGCAGGGGTGCGGCAACGGGTTCCCCAAGGGGAGTGGACTGGTGGGGTGAGGGTGTGGGAAGGGGGGTGGCGCGTATCAGGCGTCGGTGTTGGCCGGGCTGGAAGCATGGACCCGTTCGAGCTTGCGGATGGTGAAGGCATGGTCGTTGCCTTCGCTGATCTCGAAATGCTCGGTTGTCTCTTCGTGCCATTCGGTGTCGGCGAGCGCCGGGAAATGGGCGTCGCCGTCCGGCGCCGCATCGACATCGGTGACATAGACCCTGTCGGCCAGTGGCAGGGCGAGCTTGTAGATCGCTTCGCCGCCGATCACGAAGACTTCGCGCTTGCCTTCGCGGGCCGCGATAGCCTTGGCCGCGTTCACGGCAGGCGAAAAGCTGGAATAGACCCGCGCGCCAGGCGCGTCATAGGTCCAGTCGCGGGTCATGACGATATTCGCGCGGTCGGGCAGCGGGCGCCGAGGCAGGCTTTCCCAGGTCTTGCGGCCCATAATGATCGGATTGCCCAGCGTGACTTTCTTGAAAAACATCAGGTCGCTCTTCAGGCGCCACGGCAATTGCCCGGCGACCCCGATGACATTGTTGCGACCACGGGCCACGATGAGGCTGATTTTTATATCGTTATACATGATCGGGGGCGTGACCCTTCTGGAAGTTCGTGAATGCGGTGCGTTTTCTGTCTGGCCTTGCTAAGCATGTGGAACAGTTGTTTAGAGGTCGAAGCAACCGGATTTGTCAGCAATCCGTGACGAACCGCAGCATGGGGCTCAAGCGTGATCTATTCATTTATTTCAATCATTACCAATGGTAACCCCGGTCAGTTCATTCAGGTCGCAGTTGCGTTAGCCCTGACATTCGCTGCGATCTATTTGCTTAAGGGCCGCGCATGGGCTTTGATGTATGTCGCTTTGATACCTTTCCTGAACTGGTCGTTCGGCGTGATTCCGGAATTCCAGATTGTCGAGAAAAGCGCGACTTGGACTCAGGGAATTTCACTGCACCCGATGACAATGGTGACCGGCATGGTGTTCGTGATCCGCGATTTCGTACAACGCGAGATGGGCCACCGCGTGCTGGCGGTCATGGCGATGGCCGTGGCATGGTCCTTCTATTATGCATGGCCGGTCATCGCGCTGGCGAGCGGCATTGCCTTCGCGATTTCCGAAGGCGTCGACTGGCTGATGTTCACGTTCACGAAGTACAGGCTGTCAACGCGGATCCTTTTGTCGAGCGCATTGGCGGCGCCGGTGGACACGACCGTGTTCCTTTACGGCGCCGACCTCGCCAAGCAGATCGAGTTCGGGGCCGAGCCGGGCAATTCGCTGCATGTCGCCAACTGGGTCGTGTTCGTGATTGGCAAGATGGTGGGCGCCGTGATTGTGTCGGCGATCATTCGGCGACGGGAAGACCTGGGCCTGGTTGACCCGGCCGAGGCCTGAACCGTCAGGCGGCGTCCTGGTCGAGAAGGCCCATCCGGCATTTCATGCCTGCGAGACCTGCGCCAACGAGGGGGGCGACGAGGAACAGCCAGAGCTGTGACATCGCGTGGCCGCCGACAAACAGAGCCGGACCGAAACTGCGCGCCGGGTTGACCGACACGCCGGTCACCTGGATGCCAACGATGTGGATCGCCGTCAGCGTCAGGCCGATCGACAGGCCCGCCATGGCGGTCGGTGCACCTGTTTGCGTCGAACCGAGGATCACGACCAGGAACAGGAAGGTCGCAACGATCTCGAAGACGATCGCGGCTGCCAGGGTGTATTCGCCGAGATAGCCCGGGACCCAGCCGTTCTGGCCAAGCCCATTGATGGCGACATCATACTCTGCCTTGCCGCTGGCAATGAGAAAGAGAATGCCGGCGCCAATAGTGGCACCGATGAACTGGGCGACCCAATAGGTCAGCATGGTCTTGCCGTCCATGCGACCGGCAATGAAGGCGCCGAAGCTGACGGCCGGGTTGACGTGGCAGCCCGAAATCGGACCGATGCCATAGGCCATAGGCCATAGGCCATAGGCCACGATCGCGAGGCCAAAGGCGAAAGCGACGCCGAGTTGTCCGACCTGCTCTCCGGCAAGGACGGCGGCACCACAGCCGAACAGGACTAGGGTGAGTGTGCCGACAAGCTCGGCGGCGAAAACTTTCATGACGTTCCCTCCCAGGACATGATGACTTTTTGCCGTCTGGGAGGGAATTTGTGCCAGTTCGGCGTTTTGGGCAATTGACAGGTGCCGGGCGAGCGGTAAAAGAACCGTATGTTATTTTATAACAATAATAGGATCCCTCCCATGAAATACCTGCTCGCTGCCGTGGCGGTCGCGCCGCTTATTGCCGGAATGGCCTACGCCCAGGATCACGCCTAGGACGAAGTCCGCATTGAACAAACGGTCATCGTCACCTTGCCTGGTCCACAAAGGACAGCTGGCGAACTGGTCAGCAATGTGGCTGCACTCGACCGCAAGGAAATTGTCGAAGTGCTCGCCTCTACGCTGGGCGATACGCTGGACCGCCAGCCGGGCGTGGCCTCGACCGCGTTCGGGCAAGGCGCAAGCCGGCCTGTTCTGCGCGGCCTCGGCGCCGAACGCGTGCAGGTGCTCACCAATGGCATCGGTGTGATCGACGTGTCGGCCGCGAGCCCGGATCACCAGGTGGCTGCTGACGGCATTGATGCGCAAAAGGTCGAGATCCTGCGTGGCCCCGCGGCGCTCGTCTATGGAGGCCAGGCAATCGGCGGGGTCGTCAACGTGATTGACGGCCTGATCATGGAAGACCTGCCGAAAAGACCATTCGCCGGCGAAGCCTATGCCGCCACCAACAGCGTCAACGAAGGGACCGAAGGCGGCGCGCGGGTCCAGTTGGTCAGGGGGCCGGTCGTGGTAACGTTGACGGCCTCGACCCGTGATTTCGGCAATTATGACATCCCGGTTCCCGCCCAGTCAGACCGACTGCGTGCCGAAACTGGCGACCCGGCCGGGCCTGACGGCGAGTTGCCGAACGCGTTCGTGCAAACAAATTCCGTGGCCGGCGGCCTGTCATGGGTCGGCGACAAGGGATTCCTTGGCGGCGCGGTGCGCCAGCAGAGCTCGCAATACGGGCTGCCGCTGGAAGAGACTGCTTTTATCGATCTCACGCAGACGCGCCACGATATTCGTGGCGGCCTGAACGTGGACAATGGCTTCCTCACCAAGATCACGGCGGCCGGGTCGGTCGCAGACTATGAACATACCGAGTTCGAGGCCCCCGGCGAGCCGGGCACCATCTTCAAGACCAATGGCTTTGAAGGGCGTATCGAGGTGGGCCACGTGCTGGGGCCGCTGGAAGGGGAGTTTGGCATCCAGTATGCCGACAGCTCGCTTGATGCCATCGGCGACGAAGCCTTCATCACGCCGACCGATACGACGAGCCTCGGCGTTTTCCTTTATGAAACCCACCACTTTGACAGCGGCATTGGCATCGAGGGCGGCATCCGCGCCGAGCAGGTCGATCTCGACAATAAACTTGCCGGCAAGGTGAGCTTTGATCTCTTCAGCGGGTCGGCGGGAATCCACGAGCACTGGGCCTCTGGCTGGTTCCTTGGGGCGCAGGCCTCATGGGCCGAGCGCGCGCCCAACCAGAGTGAGCTGTTTGCCGACGGGCCACATCTTGCCACGGAACAATACGAGGTGGGCGACAGGACGCTCGGCAAGGAACGTGGTCTGAACCTGGAAGGCACGGCGCGTTGGGAACGCGACACGATGAGCTTCGGCGTGAACCTGTTCCTGACTGACTTTTCCGACTTCATTTACCTGTCGGCGACCGGCGCAGAGCTCGACGACCTGCCGGTCTTCGTGTTCCGTCAGCAGGACGCGCAGTTCACAGGCGGCGAAGCCTTCGCCGCGTACCAGTTGCTGGGCGGCCCGCTCAAGGCCGACTGGAAATTCGACGCCGGTCTGGATTTTGTGAACGCCGAATTCGATGATGGCAGCGATGTGCCCTATGTGCCGCCGGTGACGCTGAATGCCGGGGTCGAAGCCGACTGGGGAGCCCTTGCGCTGGGAGCGAATCTGACCTGGGCCGGCGATCAGGATTCGCCCGGCGCAGGCCTGTTGCCGACCGATGGCTATGTCACCGCAGACCTGCATGCCGACCTCGACATTGCGCGCTATGGAGCGGGCCGCCAGGGCACCAAACTGTTCATCGAGGCGCGGAATATCGGTGATGCGGAAGTGCGCGCGGCGACATCTGTCCTGAAGGACAGTGTGCCGATGCCCGGGCGCAATTTTCGCGCCGGCATCCGTTTCCTGTTCTAGCGAATCAGACCGCGACCGGGGCCTTGATATGCGCGTGGGGCGTATAATTCTCGACCTTGAAGTCCTCGTACTCCCAGCCGAACAGGTCGGTCTTGTCGGGATTGAGAGTAATCGACGGCAATGGGCGTGGCTCGCGGGTAAGTTGCAGCTGCGCCTGCTCGACATGGTTCAGGTAGAGGTGGGCGTCGCCGAACGTGTGGACGAATTCTCCGGCCTTCAGACCGGTCGCGCGCGCCATCATCAGCGTTAACAAGGCATAGGACGCGATATTGAATGGCACGCCGAGGAAGATGTCGGCCGAACGCTGGTAAAGCTGGCAGTTCAGCTTGCCCTCCATGACATTGAACTGGAACAGGCAGTGGCAGGGCGGCAGGGCCATGTCATTCACGTCGGCAGGGTTCCAGGCCGAGACGATGAGGCGGCGGGAGTTCGGATTGGAACGGATTTCATCCAGGACCCACTGGATCTGGTCGATCACACGGCCGTCCGGCGCCGCCCAACTGCGCCACTGTTTACCATAGACCGGCCCGAGATCGCCGTTCTCATCGGCCCAGTCATCCCAGATCGAGACGCCATTATCCTTGAGATAGCGGATATTCGTGTCGCACTTGAGAAACCAGAGCAGCTCGATGACGATGGAGCGCAGGTGGAGTTTCTTGGTCGTGACCATCGGGAAACCGTCAGCCAGATCGAAGCGAATCTGGCGGCCGAACACGGCCTTCGTGCCGGTTCCAGTGCGATCTGCCCGCTCCGAGCCATGCTCCAGAATGTCTGAAAGGAGGTCAAGGTACTGTCTCATGCGGGCCTCGTTCGCGCGATTCGTTGGCCAGAACCATTAACACAAACCTGTCCGCTGTGACCAATTTTCCGCGCATGCCCAAACCAAATCGAATTAATCTTATGAAATACATGGTGTCTGTATCGACGACCAACCCAGAGGGGGGAGGTACAACACGATGAAAAATCTTGTCAAAGGCCTGGCCAATCGCTGGCGCACGGAAACGCGCGGCAATGTAGCCATCATCTTTGCGCTGTCGGTGATTCCGATCCTGTCAATCGTCGGCGTCGCCGTCGACACGCAGATGACGCTGACTCAGAAGAACAAGGTCCAGGCAGTCGTCGATAGCGCCGTGATCTTCGGCGCGCGGTCCATGCAAGACGGCGCAAGCCGCACGGAAGTCGCCAAGGACGTCGATACCTATGTGAAGGCCTTGTTGAAACAGCAAAGCACCTCGCTCGACTGCGCAGGAATCGCCCTCGAATACGAGGATGATTCCCAGGACATCAATGCATCGATCTTCTGTTCGCAACCCACAACCTTGTCGAACCTGTTTGGCCAGCCGACAATGGATTTCCGGGTCAGTTCCGGCTCGACCTACGGTATCGGCAAGGTCGAGGTCGCCTTCGTGTTCGACGTCTCCGGTTCGATGGGTAGCAGTGGCAAGATGGGTGACCTGAAGGTCGCTGCCCTGGAGGCCGTCGACACATTGCTGCCGGCCGCTTATGATCCCGCCAAGTCGGACGATGTTCGCCTCGCAATGACGAGCTATGACACGATGGTCAACGCCGGCAGCTATTTCAAGGCGGTCACCAACAAAAGCCCGACCCGCACCTATACGGCGACCTATGAAAAAGAAGAAGAAGTCTGCACAAAGTACAATAAAAAAGGAAAGTGCAAAAAGTACAAGACGGTCAAAACGCCTGCGGTAACGAGCAAGACGGTCAAAAATATATGCGTCAAGGAACGCATTGGGGCCGATGCCTTCACGGACGAGGATCCCGGTCCAGGCGCATGGCTCGAAGCCGCAGAAGCCTACTATGATAAGTCGAGAGATCGCTGGACCGAGGAAACCTGCAACGATATCGGTCCGCTTCCGTTGACGGACAGTCGCGGTAACCTGAGGGCTTATATCAATGGCCTCAAGCCTTACGGCATGACAGCTGGACACATGGGTGTGGCCTGGGGCTGGTACCTGATTGAGCCGAAGTGGGACCTTTGGCCATCAGCATCGGCGCCGTTGCCCTATGACGAGCCCGACGCGGCGAAGGCGATCATTTTGATGACGGATGGCGAGTTCAACTCCTACTTCTCGCGTGGGCAGGGCAACTCGTTCGATCAGGCCAAGAAACTGTGTGACGCCGCAAAGGACAAGCATATTGTCATCTACACGGTGGCGTTCAAAGCGCCGTCGCAGGGTCAGGAAATCCTGAATTATTGCGCCACAAGCGCGGCGCATGCGTTCAAGCCCGAGAATGGCCAGCAGCTGAAGGACGCCTATACGATGATCGCGCAATCCATCTCTGACCTTCGTATCACTTACTAGCAGCCAGGGTGCCCCGGTTCACCGACATGCCGTCGATACCTGGTTAACAGGGTCTTGACGCAGTCGGACGAACCGGGCGAGCCGCCCTAACGTCGAAAAAAGAAATCTCGTTCATTCTCGCGTTTGAGCCCTGCCCGAATGATCGTTGACGAGGCGAATAAAATGCCCAGTAGCTCGCACTTCGGATTTGTCAGCCAATATGGCAGGGACACGCGCGCGAATATTGCCGTGATCGCCGCACTCGCCATCCTGCCAATCCTGGCCACAGCCGGGATTGCGATCGATGTGCAGATGGCGTTGACCGAGAAGGGCAAGGTCCAGGCCGTCATCGACAGTGCGGTGATCGCAGGCTCCAAGGCGATGCAGGCCGGCAAGTCGCAGGAACAGATCAATACGCTTGTACAAGATTACGTGGACGCGCTTGTGAATGTGCCGGGCAGCGGCCTGAGTTGCACAGACCCGGAACTCACATTCCTGGACGGGACACAGAACATCGAGGCGGAGATCCGCTGCGCACAGACAACGACGCTGACCCAATTGCTGCATCGTGACAAACTGTTTTTCCGTGTGCGGTCCGGCACGACCTACGGTGTCGGCAATGTCGATGTCGCGTTCATATTCGATGTGTCCGGCTCAATGAATTGGGACAGCCGGCTGGACAACCTCAAGACATCGTCAAAAATCGCGTTTGACGAATTGCTGCCTGACGATCGCGCACTTGACGGTACGATCCGGATTGCGCTGACGACCTACAATACGAACGTCAATGCGGGCAAGTATTTCGACGACGTGACGCGCAAGATAACGCTCGGTGCGGACACAGCGACTGGCGGCAGCTCGGCAAAATCCCGGTACGATGCCTACAATAACCGGGTTCTGATCGACCAGTCGACCGGCAAGCGGTTCTTCTATTTCGAGCAGGCCGCCTGCAGTTCCAACTGCTACTATAACAGCAACTGGACGCTCACGCCGAAGCGGCGCTGGTTCGAGACGGATATCGGTGACAATACCTGTGTCTCCGAGCGGGTGGGCGTGAATGCGTTCACCGATGAGGCGGGCGGAACAGGCGCTGACAAATCCATGATCGCGGGCAATCCCTTGTGGGACTGGAGTACGAGCAACAACAACAAGAAAAATGGCGCATACGAAATCGAATATGGTGGTGCCAACTCGTCCAGGGGCGCGTTCAACGTTTCGCCGGCGCAATGCGAGAATTCTGCACCCATGCCGCTCAGCGAAGACAAGGCGGCGCTCAAGGCATATGTCGATGACCTGCACGCGGGCGGCGGCACAGCCGGGCACCTCGGTATCGCGTGGGGCTGGTACCTGATTTCGCCAAGCTGGAATGCGCTCTGGCCGTCAGCCTCCCATCCATGGCCATGGAACGAGCCGGACACGGCGAAAGCCATCATCCTGATGACGGATGGCGAGTTCAACCAGACCCATCCGTCAATCTCCGAAAGCTCGATCGAGCTGGCGATGGAATTCTGTGATGCGATGAAAGAAGAGCCGTACAATGTACAGATCTACACGGTCGGCTTCCAGGTTCCGGCCAATGTCGCGACAATGCCGGGCGGCGAAACGATCCTGGACTATTGCGCCACCGACCCTGGCCACGCGTTCACGCCGAGCAATGGCGAGGAACTGACGGACGCATACACGGCCATCGCCCAGTCGATCTCGGATTTGCGCATCACGCGCTAGGATCGCCGGCCGGTGGGCATGGCCATGAGGTTGAAGTCGATGAAGATAGGCAAGGTATTTAGACACTGGCACCTGTCGCAGCGCGGCAATATCGCCATCATGTGCGCGCTGTTCGTGCCAGCGGTGCTGGCGCTGGGCGGCGTGGCCATCGATTTCCAGTTCACAGTCCGGCAGAAGAACAAGGTCCAGTACGCGCTTGATTCGGCCGTGCTGGCCGGTGCGTTGCTGCGCCAGGGCGGCGGCAGTGAAGAGGCTGTCGGAGCGGATGTCAAAGGCTACATGGCGGCGCTAGTTGAAGAGCAGGGCGGAGATATCGTCTGCACACCCGTGACGGTCTCGTTCAATCCCGACAACAAGGACATTCACGGCGTGATCTCCTGCGATCAGCCCACCTTCATTTCCGACCTGATGGGTTTCGACAAGATAACCTTCGGCGTTGCCTCGACATCGACCTATGCCATCGGCAAGGCGGACGTGGCCTTCGTGTTCGACGTGTCCGGCTCGATGAACAGCCAGAACAGGCTTAGCCTGCTGAAGTCGGCAGCCGAAGTGGCTTTCGATGAACTGCTGCCAGATGACGCTCCTGACACGGGCAATGTGCGGCTGGCGATCACCACCTACAATAACGCCGTGAATGCAGGCGGCTATTTCGAAAGCGTGACGCGGCGCCAGGAGCTTTCAGCGGATGCGTCCAATTCGACGGCGCGCAGCAATTACGACACCTATAACGGTGCAAGGATGATCGACGCCGCAACTGGCAAACGGTTCTTCTACTATGAACAGCAATACTGCCCGGGCGGTACCTGTTCAGGTAACTGGAACGCTGCGCGCCGCCCTATGGAGAACACGAACATTGTCGACACGTGCGTGTACGAGCGCACGGGCGGCGATGCAGCGACCGATGCCGCCCCGGAGTCGCTCCGCTGGATCGGTGCAGGCAATCCGCGTTGGAACTGGTCGACCGGCACCTATAACAAGCGCAACGGCCAGAAGGAGATCGAATCCGGCGGCGGCAATTCGTCCAGGGGCGCCTATCACATGAGCTATGCGGGCTGTCGTGCGTCGGGGCCTGTGCCGCTGACCGATGACAAGGCTGCCCTCAAAGCCCATGTGCAGGCCCTCACGGCCAATGGCGGTACGGCGGGTCATATCGGTCTCGCCTGGGGCTGGTATCTCGTGTCGCCCAACTGGTCCGCGATCTGGCCGGAAGCATCCGAGCCGCTGCCATACAATACCAAGCAGGTCATCAAGGCGGTCATCCTGATGACGGATGGGGATTTCAATACCAATCACCCCACCGCCGCGAAAAGCTCGTTCCGCCAGGCGCAGGACCTGTGCGACACGATGAAGGCGTCACCGTCGAAGATACAAGTCTATACCGTTGGCTTCCAGGTACCGAGCAGCGTGCAGAAGACCGGCGATGGGCGCACGATTCTCGAATATTGTGCGACGAGCCCTGCCTATGCGTTCAGCGCCTCAAACGGCGATGAGCTGACGGCGGCCTATAAGTCGATCGCTCGTTCGATAACGCAATTGCGGATCAAGCAATAGGGACGGTCTCGCCTGATGGCACCTGCGCCACCGGATATGACATCGCGTCGTCACAGCGTTCATACCGCTTGCCATGCGAATCCAGAATGTCTGGATCATGGGTGAAGCCCAGCTTTTCGTAGAGGTGGATGGCGGCTGCGCATTTGCGATTGGTCAGCAGGTAGAGGCTGGCCATTTCCATCTGTCGTGCGCGTCCAAGAGCGGCGGTTAGAAGGAACTCGCCTGACTTGCGCCCGCGCGCCGATTTCAGCACGCCCATCTTGGTGAGTTCGAACCGGCCGTCCCGCATGGGCATCAGGGCGCAGGTGCCGTCAATGCCAAGGCCACCAGTCGAGACGAACAGGACAGCCCTTGTCCATGATCAGCTCGCGCGGGTGGGACAGGATTTCGCGATCAGGGGCTTCCAGCGTGAACATATCGCTGATCCATTCCTCGTTGATCGTATAGAATGTGTCTGCAAGGTCGTCAGAAAATTCCACGATGGCGTGACCATCCGTGGCCCGCTCAGACAGGGACTTTTCATCGAAGGCGGCCTCGATCCGCGCGATCTGGTCAAGCAGGCAGGTATCGGGCCCGGCCGCAAGTTCTTTAGCCGCGCGGGCGACATGGGGCCAGACGTCCCGTTTCATGCGGGCGACTGCCTCGGCGCCATCCGTGGTCAGTGAAATGGATGTCTGACGGCGGTCGATTTCCGACACGGTCGTCTCGGCCAGGCCCATGTCCACGAGCCCGACCAGGCTGCGCGTGACGGCGGGCTGGCTGACACCCAGGGCCGAAACGGCCTCGCTGACCGTCAGCGGTCCATACCGGTCGAGGGCCGCGAGCAAAGGGAAGTGGCTTGTCTGGGTGACAAAGCAGTTCTGTTCGAAAATCTGCGCCGCATCCGCTTGCAGCCGTTCAGCCAGCTACCCAGGGCGAGCTATCCAAGGTCTTGCAGAATGTGGGGCATGGCGCGCTCCCAAATATACATAACACGCTATGCATAACTGTTTTCCTGTCAATATGCCTTCGGAAAATTCGGTCGCGCAGCCTTAAGGCCTTTCATCTGCGGCACACGTCACCTATATTAGCGTCGTCTTCGGACTATGGCGATAAACGTACGTGTAATAAGCGGTTCGGACCCGGGGGCGGTACCCGGCGACTCCACCACAAGCAGGTTCAGGCACTTCAGCGCCTGTTTCTGACGGGGTCGAAATAGGATCGACGGACGTCTAAAGACGATACTTTCGCTCGTATGAGCCCCGTTAGAAGCTCACATCAACATAGTTGCAAATGACAACTCTGCTGAAGGTCAACTGCTCGCAGCGTAGCTGTACGTAGTTAACCGAATTAACTCCTAAGGATTCAGCTCCTTAGGCGGGGCCCGGAGGCGCCTGGCAACAGAAGCCTCCACTTTTATCCCCTATTTGCGATAATCGAGCGGCGGGTCACGATTACCCAGCAGTGACGTGTATTCGTAATCCTCTCCGCGTGCGGCATCGAATTCGGCGCGGGCGGCCTGGCGCAGTTTCGGGTTTTCGTAGAGCTCTATCGCCGCGAGCGTCAGCGTTTTGGCAGCAACCTGTGCGCCCTTGTAGCCAATCGACATGCCGCTGGCGGCAACGGCCTGCCAGCTATGGGCAGCGGTGCCAGGCACCCATGTTGCCGCGCGCAGGCCAACGGTCGGCACGGCGTAAGACACATCACCCACATCCGTTGATCCATACCCAAGCGAGACCTCGAACGGCTGCACCTCTTTCTCACTGCCCAGCGGCAAGTCGGGCTTGGTAAAGCTCTTGTAGATTTCCTCGGCGAACGCCTCTTCCGCGGCAGTGTAGTCCACGCCGCCGACCTGTCGCAGCTTGCTATCCATCATCCTCGCCAGCGCTTCGTTGACCAGAAGCGGATTGTTGCCGTGGATCACTTCCCACTCGACACGTGTCCCGGTGCCCATCGCCGCGCCGCGGGCCGCGTCTTCCATGCGTGCCCAGATCTCCTCGACGCCGTCGGCGCTGGGGTGACGCGCATAATAGAAGACTTCCGCAAAGTCTGGCACCACGTTCGGGGCGATGCCGCCCGATGTGATGACATAGTGGATGCGCGCATCCTGGGGCACGTGCTCGCGCATCATGTTGACCATGTAGTTGAACGACTCGACGCCATCGAGGGCCGAGCGCCCGCGTTCCGGCGCGCCGGCGGCGTGGGCGGACACGCCGTAGAAGCGGAACTTGGCCGAGCGATTGGCGAGCGAAGTTTGCGCGGCGGCGGAGTTCTGGTCATCGCCATGCCAGTGCAGGGCAATGTCGACATCATCGAACAGGCCTTCGCGCACCATGTAGACCTTGCCGCTGCCGCCTTCTTCGGCGGGTGTGCCAAAGAGGCGGACGGTGCCCGGCGTGCCGGTCTGTTCCAGCCAGTCACGGATCGCGAGCGCGGCGCCGACCGAGCCCGCTCCGAACAGGTTGTGTCCGCAGGCATGGCCGGCATGCTTGCCCTCAATCGGGGCGCGGCTGGCGCTGGCATCCTGGTTGATGCCGGGCAGCGCGTCGAATTCGGCGAGAACGGCAATCACTGGACCACCGGAGCCATAGCTGGCGACAAAGGCTGTCGGGATGCCAGCCACACCGGCTTCGACCGTGAAACCCGCATCGCTCAGTTTCGATTGCAGCAGGCCGGAGGATTTCTCTTCCTGGTAGCCGACCTCGGCCCAATCCCAGATTTGCCGGGCCATGGCGGAGGTCTCGTCATAGCGCGCGTCGATACTGTCGAGCACGGCCTTGTCACTCGGCGTCTGGGCATGGACACAGGCGGTGAGGGCAAGGGCGGCAAGACTGGTCGTGATGAGGCGCATGAAGGGTCTCCGGAGTGTGTGAGGTTTCCCGTACACTGCATCAAGGCGCCATGCCGAACAAGGCATGCCGCAAGGAGCGCTCCGCATGTCAGTCGATCGGCGGCACGGGTTGGGTGGGACGTCCGGATCGAGTTCGTGAACTTCCACAGAGCCGTACCCGAGATGGCTGTGGCCCCGGCTTTACAGGAAATAGATGAGCAGGCCGATGGCGCCCCAGACCGGCAGTGCCATCTTCGCGACGAAGGGCAGGTTGAGGTAGAGGCCGAGGCAACCGAGTGCCGCGATGGGGGCAATGATCCAGATCAGCGGTGTGCGGAAAGGCCGGTGGCGTTCCGGGCCGGTCTTCCGCAAGATCATGACGGCCAGCGCCACCATCAAGAAGGCGAACAGCGTGCCCGAATTTGAGATGTCGGCCAGCTGGCCGACCGGGAAGAACGCGCCCGCAATAGCGACGACGATGCCGGTGAAAATGGTCATCTTCCAGGGCGTGCGGTATTTCGGGTGAACATCGGCCAGGCTTTCAGGCAGCAGGCCGTCGCGGGCCATCGCGGGCCATGACGAAAAAGATGCGCGTATGGCCGTAGATCATCATCAGGATAACCGAGGGCAGGGCGAGCGAGGCGGCCAGGCCGACAAGGTTGCCAATCAGTGGAAAATTGATCCGCCGCAGCGTTTCGGCGAGGTCTTCCTTGGAACAGATGATGGGCGTTTCGCCAAGTCGCGACAACTCGGCACAGCGATTGGCGAAGGCCACGCCGTCCGGCGACAGGACCATGCCGGCGGCATCGCGCACCGGCTGTGCGCCGACGGTTCCGACCACGCCGGCGGCGACAAGGAGGTAGAAATATGGTGCAAATTCCCAGCGACCCGATCAGCCCGATGGGCCCATTGCGTTGCGGGTTCTTGGTTTCCTCTGCAGCGGTCGAGACCGCGTCGAAGCCGACATAGGCAAAGAAGATCGACGCGGCTGCACCGATCACTCCCAATCCATCATGCCCGAGTATCCCTGTTGGCAGGAGGGGCGAGAAATTTTCTCCCTTCAGCAATCGCATGCTGAGAAGGATGAACGCTGTCAGCGCCACGATCTTGATCGCCACGAGGACGGCATTGACCGAAGCGCTTTGGCTCGTAGCGAGAACCAGGAGCCAGGTCACCGCCCCCGCGACCAGGATGGCGGGCAGGTTGATGACGCCATGGCTGAAATCGACCGTCGGCATGAAGCCGTTGAGGCCCCAGGCCGGGCCGCTGTTCAGGAACTCGGGCAATCCGAGCCCTGTCGTATGCGCGATCGGTCCCATCACGTAGCCCGACCAGCCAACGCAGACAGCCGAGGCGGCGACGGCGTATTCCAGGATCAGGGCCCAGCCGACCATCCAGGCGAGCCGTTCGCCCATGACGGCGTAGGTATAGGTGTAGGCCGAGCCCGAAACCGGAACCATGGAGGCCAGTTCGGAATAGCAGAGCGCGGCAACGGCGCAGACGAACCCGGCAATCATGAACGAGAACATCATCCCGGGCCCGGCCTTCTGCGCGGCAGCAGCCGTCAACACGAATATGCCCGTGCCGATAATCGCCCCGATGCCCAGCATGGTCAGCTGGAAAGCGCCCAATCAACGATGCAGTGATTTTTTCTCAGCCGTGGCCAGGATGACGTCGAGCGATTTCACCCGGTCGAAAATCATGTCTGGAAAACTTTCCGGCCAAATGCCTCTCACCGGCGAATAAAGCCAATGTGCGACCGCACACGATCGATTCTTTCGGCGTCAGGTTTCGGTCGCTGGCCTCGCGTCAGCTATAGCGCGCTTCAACCTTTGGTCCGGCGAGGCCGCCGGCGACAGTGGCTACACTGGCTTCGAGGTCTGCAAGATAGTCGTCGACGACATCGGCATGCTTGGGCGACAGCATCAGGTGCAGGCTGGGCGGTTCCTTGGTGACCGAGGTAAACCAGCCGCGCCGGTAGATTTCGCCATAGATCGCGAAGGCGTGATGGTTCGGGTGGCGCAAGGCAACGAGGCCGAGCATCGGATTGCCTAGGATTTCAAAGCCGATCCGTTTGACGCCTTCCTCGATCCGCTGGCGCGTTTCGCAGACAAGGCCCTGTTTCTCGCGATAGCCCGCGACTCCCAGCGTGTTCATCACCGCCCAGGCCGCAGAGATTGCGCCGCCCGGACGCGTGCCGGCGAGGGTCGGCGTCTTCATCGGCGCGCCTGACCAGCCTGCCATGTCGAAGGGCATGTACTGGTAGAGCTCCTCGGAGCGGAATAGCACGGTCGAGGCACCCTTGGCGCAATAGCCATATTTGTGCAGGTCGGCGCTCATTGAATGGACTTGCGCCACCTCGAAATCGAAGGGTGGCACCGGCACGCCGTTCATGCGGGCGAATGGTGCGAAATAGCCGCCGACGCAGGCATCGACATGCAGCCAGACATTCTTCTTCGCAGCGACGTCGCCAAGCGCGGCAATCGGGTCGATGATCCCATGCGGGAAGCTGGGCGCCGAGCCGACCATCATGATCGTTGACGCATCGCAGGCTTCGCCCATCGCAGCCGGGTCGGCTTCATAGGAGCCGTCCGTCTTCAAGGGCACCCGGCGGATCGCGATATCCATCAGGTGCGCCGCCTTGTCGAAGGCGAGATGGGCCGACTGGGCGAGCACGATATTGGCGCCCTCGCGGGGCGTGCCATTGGCGCGGGCGTAATCGCGCGCCGTCTTGATCGCCATCGTGATCGAATCGGTACCGCCGGAGGTCATTGCGCCAGTCGCGCCGTACGGCCCGTGCAACAGGTCGAGGCCCATGCCGATGACCTCCTTCTCCATCTGAGCCAGGCTCGGGAAGGCGAGGGGACCGAGGCCGTTCTCGGCCATGTAGAGTCCATAGGCCTCATGCTGGACGTGGGAGACGTCTTCACCGGCATTGAAGACATAGACCGCCGTGCGACCGTCGCGCCAGGCCGCGTCGCCGCCACCGCGCGCAATCATTTCGGCGCGGACATCGCGCCACTCACGGCCTGCCTTTGGCATCTTCATTGTTCGTCTTCTCCTGCAAGTCCTTCGTCCGGCCCTCAAGCCTATGCGCCGCCACCGGCCTTGGCCAGTGCGGAAAGGACCCGCCCGTCGGGCAACCTAATGCGCCATCCCGCGTTGATTTATACTTAACCAAGAATGGAGGCTCATCATGACAGGCAAGCCAACGGAAAAACAAGACGTCCCCGAAGAGGTGCGGGAAATTCGCCCCTCGGGTCCCGAAAACATGGAAAATCCGCCACAGGAATGGGACGAGGTCGACGAGGAAAGCGACGAGTCCTTTCCGGCGAGCGACCCGCCGGGTAATTACTGACCCTGCCAAACGCAGGTCTCCGGCACATCAAGAGCCTCTGCTCAAGTTGACCGGGTAGCGCGTAGCGTTGGTGAGCGAGAATGACGGCCAGCTGCGCGGGCCCAGCTGGCGGGATGATTACAGGCTCAGGCAATCCCCCTCTCCATCGCCGCGATTGCGCGAGTGCTGCTTTTTTCCTCGCCTGCCGTGCGAAGCCCGTTGCGGGGGAATGGGACCGGGCATAGTGTACAAGAAGTTACCAACATCAGGATCGAGGGCTATACAGCGAACATGACGGATTACATCGGATATGACGCGCTCACCCAGGCGGCCATGCGCGGCGTCGTTCGCGAATCGCTCAAGCGCGCGCTCGCCAATGGCGGCCTGCCCGGCGATCACCATTTCTACATCACGTTCCGCACCAAGGCACCGGGCGTGAAGGTCGCCGATTACCTGACCGAGCGCTTCCCCGAAGACATGACGATTGTCGTGCAGCACCAGTTTTGGGACCTCGAAGTGAACGAGGGCCATTTCGAGATCATCCTGAAATTCTCCGGCGTGCCACAGCACCTGTTCGTGCCCTATGCCGCCATCACGCGTTTCGTCGATCCATCCGTGAATTTCGGCCTGACCTTCGAGAACACGAACAAGGATGCGGAGGTCATTGCACCGGCCGCCACGCTCGAAGCGACGGCGCAGGATACCGCACCTGCCGATGCCGGTACGGTCGTGAATCTCGACGCCTTCCGGCGCAAATAGGCCGCCGGTATCTTGGCAGAGACCGACAAGCCCCGCATCAGCGACGCTGACATGCTGGCCCGCTTCCAAGGCTCGAAGAAACGGCCGCCATGTTCCGATACGCTCGGCATGACGCTGGCTGAAGTCGAACAGGATGCGATGCGCATCCGCATGGATTTTGACGTGCCGCAGATGTTCGCCAATCCCACCGGCGCGGTGCAGGGCGGCTTCATCTGTGCCATGCTGGACGAGGCGATGAGCACCTGTGTCATCATCGCGTCGAACGTGACGATGACCGCGCCGACGCTGGAAATGAAGACCAGCTTCCTGCGCCGCCTGATGCCGGGCCCGGCCCATGTCGAGGCACGCATTCTGAAGCTCGGCAGGTCTGCCGCCTTCATGGAAGCCGAGTGCTTCGGGCCAGATGGGGAACTGGTCGCAAAGGCGACAGCTACCGCCATCCCGATGCCATTCAAGCGGCTGGGCTGACGCAACGGCATCTGCGTCAGTTTCCCTGAGGTGTGGTAGCCTCCGGAAAACAAGAATTCCAGGAGGAATCAGATGGCAGACGATACCAGCGCAGTGAAAGTGCCCCAGGGCATCATCGAAATTTCAGCCTTCGTGCCCGAAGCTCGCAACGATCCCCACACCCCGCTCAAGGCCTTGCGCGAAGCCTGCCCGGTCTTGCGCGACGAGATGGCGAAGACCTGGCTGCTGACGCGCTATGATGACGTGCGCGGCCTCGTGAACGATCGCAGTCATGTGCGCCTGCCGACAAAGGCGGAAGAGGGCTCGCTACCCCGGCGCCTCGTCGATGACGACGATCCGGACGCCCGGCGCACGAGCATCCTCTTTCTCGACGACCCGGACCATGCCCGCATCCGCCAGCCGCTGGCCAAGGCGTTCTATGCGCGGATCAACAAGATGAAGCCCGAGATCGAGGCGATCATCGACGACACGATCGCGGCGGCGCCAGATCAGGGCGCGTTCGATCTTATGGAAGCAATAGCCGTGCCGATCCCTGTCCTCGTGATCGCCCGCATCCTTGGCGTGGACGAGAGCAGGCTCGCCGATTTCCGGCAGTGGTCTGAAGACGTGATCCTCGGCCTCAATCCCATGCGCACGGAAGAAGAAACCGCGCGCCTGATGATCGGCGCCGAGGCGCTTGACGCCTATTTCACCGAACTGATGACCGCCCGGCGTGCAGAGCCTCGCGACGACCTCATCTCCGACATGGTCCAGTTGCTGGCGAGCGGCGAAGCCGACATGAGCGATGATGAACTGCTCCTGAACCTGCAGGCCCTGCTTGTCGGAGGCAACCTGACGACGACCGACCTGATCGGCAATGGCGTTTGGCTGTTCCTGAACCATCCGGACCAGCTGGCCGCTCTTAAGGCCAATCCGGCCCTTGGCGCGCAGGCGGTGGAGGAGGTGTTGCGGTTCGAGGCGCCAGTGTCGGCCACGTCGCGCATTCTCGCCGAGGACCAGCAGGTCGCCGGCTGCCCGATGAAGGCGCGCCAGGCCGTATTCTGCTCGCTCGCCTCGGCTAATCGCGATGAGGCGACATTCGACGCACCCGATGCATTCGACATCACCCTGAAGCGTCCCAGCCATGTCGCCTTCGGCGGCGGTCCCCACATCTGCATCGGCGCGCCGCTCGCGCGGATCGAGGCCCGACGCGTCTACCAGAAACTGTTCGAACGCTATCCGGACATGCGCCTGGCGGAGCAGCAACTCGTCTGGCGTGCATTGCCGTTTTTCAGGGGACTGGAGACACTGGTCGTGGAAGCCTGAACTGCCTCTGAGGCGCTCATCCTTCGACTTCGCTCTGGATGAGCGCTCCAGCGCGTTACTCCAACGCCTCGGCGCTGAGCCAAATGCCTTCGCGTTCGCCGACGCGCCGCTCGACCAGCAGGCGGGCGACCTGGTGGTCGTCCTCGAACACGTTGCCCGTCAGGCTGTCGAGCAGGGCCTTGGCCAGGTTGTCGAGGTCCATCCACGGCGCCTCGCCCGTATATTCCATCACGATATGCACGCTGTAATCGCCATAGCCGGGCCGCAGCCGCGGGAAGTCCTTGCGGAAGAATTCCTTGAGCAGGCCCTTGTAATATTTCGTCTGCGTCGTCAGGCCATGGCAGCGCACTTCCAGCGCGCCCATCTCGGTGATGCGTGCACGCACCTTTCCGGACTGGACCCAGTTATCACTCAACGCCGCCCCATCCCGCGCGCTGCCATGCGGGCCTTCACGGCTTCCTTGGAATCCTTCAAGCCCAGCCCTGTCGCCGTGCGCAGCAGCTTGATCGCGGCCATCTTCCGGCGCGCGTCAATCTCGGCGTCGATTTCCATCCAGCGCGACACGGTCACGCTTTCCAGCGCCCCGGCGGCGTCTTCCTGTGTCATCGGCGTGGGCGACAGGGAATTGCGTCCCCGGCCGCGCACCGTGAAGCCCAGGTAGAAGGCGATCACGAGGGCGAAAAGGACGGTCGGGTCGGACAGTTTTTCAATCATGACCGCATGTTATCGGGCGTCGCCCGCTTTGCCAGCCATTTTGGATGGGGCTGTCACAATTGCGCGGCGAGGTGGGGCGGGGCAACGCGCTTTACGAAATCGAGCAGCTCGTGGAAATCCACGCTGATCCTGCCCTGCGTGAGGATGATCTCCATCCACCCGAAGAGCCGTCCGACACTCTGGCCTAGGACAAGGTCGGGGGCCGGGCTGACGTGCAGCGCGCGGCTGCCGCGCACCGTGTCGATGCGCAGGCCGACAATATCGTCCCAGGCCAGCAATTGCTCGCGCGCCCCGACACGCATCAGGATGCCGCGCCCGTCGATGACCATTTCAGGTGCGGCCAACAGCGCCTGCTGGACACGCCAGTAGATCAGCAATGCAAGGCCGACCAGCGCCAGGGCGAGCAGGGTCTTCAGCAACCCGCCCGCCAGCCCGCTGCCGAATGCGCTGACCGGTACCCGAACCAGCACGACAAGCCCGATCGCCATGGCGAGGCCGAGCAGGAACAGCATGATGCTCTCGCTGTACCGCTTCCGGTGAATTTCGAGACGATCGCCCATGCGGATGGCCACCTTGCCCAGTTCTGCCCGCATGCTAAACCGCGCCCAGCAACAATCCAGCGAATTCCTACGGAGCCCCAACACGATGGCCAAGACCCCCACCCGCACTGAATCCGACACGATGGGCCCTGTTGAGGTCGCCTCAGACCGCTATTGGGGTGCACAGGCCGAGCGCAGCCTCGACAACTTCAAGATCGGCTGGGAGAAGCAGCCCAAGCCCATCATCCGTGCGCTCGGCATAGTCAAGAAGGCCGCCGCTGAGGCCAATATGGACCTCGGCAAGCTCGACAAGGATCTCGGCAAGACCATCATCGCGGCCGCCGAGGAAGTGATCGCCGGCAAGCTTGACGACCATTTCCCCCTTGTCGTCTGGCAGACAGGCTCGGGCACGCAGTCCAACATGAACGCCAATGAAGTCATCTCGAACCGTGCTATCGAAATCCTGGGCGGCGAGATGGGTTCGAAAAAACCGGTCCACCCGAACGACCATGTCAATATGAGCCAGTCGTCGAACGATTGTTTCCCGACTGCGATGCACATAGCAGCCGCCGAGGAAGTGACGCACCGCCTGCTGCCCGCGCTGAAGCACCTACACACCGCGCTCCACACCAAGGCGAAGGCCTGGGCCGACATCATCAAGATTGGTCGCACGCACACGCAGGACGCCACGCCCGTCACGCTCGGCCAGGAATTCTCCGGTTATGCCCAGCAGGTCGAAAACGGCATCGCGCGCATCGAATCCACACTGCCCATGCTGATGCAGCTGGCGCAGGGCGGTACGGCGGTCGGCACCGGTCTCGCTTCGCCGGTCGGCTTTGCCGACAAGGTGGCCGGCAAGATTGCCGCCATCACCGGCCTCGCCTTCACGTCCGCCCCGAACAAGTTCGAGGCACTCGCCGCGCATGACGCAATGGTGTTCACGCATGGCGCAATCAACACCGTGGCGATGAGCTGTTTCAAGATCGCCAATGACATCCGTTTCCTCGGCTCGGGCCCGCGCTCGGGTCTGGGTGAACTGGCCCTACCGGAGAACGAGCCCGGGTCATCCATCATGCCGGGCAAGGTCAACCCGACGCAGTGCGAGGCGCTGACCCAGGTCTGCGCGCACATCCATGGCAACAATGCCGCCATCGGTTTCGCCGGCTCGCAAGGCCATTTCGAGCTCAACGTGTTCAACCCGATGATGGCTTACAATTTCCTCCAGTCGACGCGCCTCCTGGCCGACGCCGCCGTCAGCTTCACCGACAATTGCGTGGTCGGCATCGAACCGCGCCTCGACAATATCAAGCGCGGTCTCGACAATTCCCTGATGCTGGTGACGCCACTCAAGGAAAAATACGGCTATGACCGCGCCGCCAAGATCGCCAAGACCGCCCACAAGAACGGCACGACCCTGCGCGAGGAAGCGATTCTGGACGGCATCCCGGCGGAAGATTTCGACGCCATCGTGCGACCCGAGAAAATGATCTCGCCGGGGTGAGGTTGGATTGTTGTACACTGCATGTTGTGTTAACGACATGGCATGCAGATCAGGCAATGGCGAAAAAAGGCGGGTCTTACCCAGAACCAGCTCGGCGAACTTGCCGGGCTGACGGGTGTGCAAATCGGCAGGATTGAGAGGGGACTGAGCCCGACATCCAGCAAATCCGCCAAGCGTATCGAAGCTGCCACAAATGGCGAAGTTACCGCAGCAGAACTGCTAGGCCTCGAAACCAGCGCGCCCCGGCGTACAAGGCGCATGGCTGAGGATGCGACTTCTTTCGACAAAAACGCAGCAGTGAGCGTTCCCGTGCCCCCGGCTCTCCTTGGACAGGCCCGTGCACAGGGACTCGCGGTCGAATCCCTGATTGCCCAGGGCGGCATTGGCGCCCTTCGTGAAGCGTCGAAAATAGCATGGTACGAAGAGAACCGGGAAGCTATCGAAGCAAAGCGCCAGCATATCGAAAAATACGGAACCTTCGGACAACGCCACGGCGTATTCCGCCCCCGATGAAGCAGTTTGATGTGTTCGCCATGGAAGATGTCGGCGGCGTCGTGGCTGTCGTTGTGATGGCCGGCGAGTATTATCTCGACCTACCGAACATTCTGGTTGTTCCACTATACCCTATCGATTTTCCGGCGCGTGTCACCCAGATCAATCCTGTCCTTGAACTCGACACTACGCCCTATATCGCGGTTGTGGACGAAGCGGTTGCTGTCCCGGTCGGGTTGCTCGCGCGCAAGATCGGTTCGCTGGCTAGCCAGTATACACTTCTGACAAACGCCTTGGACCGCCTCATCGCAGGCTACTGAAGCGGCGTTGATGCCAGGCATGGCGCATTCTCCCAATGCCGACCCGTGCAGCCGCCCTTGTCTTGCGCGCGCTGGTCGGTCAAAGACTTCGGAAAAATGAGAGGAACATCAGGATGAGCATGGATTTCAGCAATTTGTTTTCGGTCGCCGGCAAGACGGTCGTCATCACCGGTGGGTCGCGCGGCATTGGCGAAATGATCGCGGCCGGGTTCCTCAGTCAGGGCGCAAAGGTCATCATCTCGTCACGCAAGGCGAAGGCCTGCGAGGAGACGGTCGAGCGCCTCAAAGGCCAGTATGGCGGCGAAATCTATGCGATCCCGTCTGACGTGGGGCAGCTGGTTGGCATCAACCACCTCGCTGACGAGATCGCCAAGCGCGAAGACAAGATTGACGTGCTGGTCAACAATGCCGGTGTGGCATGGGGCGCGACGCTGGAAGACTTCCCGGAAGCCGGCTGGGACAAGGTGATGGACGTCAACGTCAAGGGCGTCTTCTTCCTGACGCAGGAACTGATGCCGCTGCTGCGCAAGTGCGCCAGCGCGGCAGAGCCGGCGCGCGTCATCAACATCGCGTCGATTGACGGCATGCACACAAGCCCGATGAGTGGCTTTGCCTATGGCACATCCAAGGCCGCCGTGATCCATCTCACGCGCTTCATGGGCGCGCACCTCGCGGGCGAGCATATCCTCGTCAACGGCATCGCGCCTGGGCCATTCCCGACCTACATGCTGTCCACTGGCGTCGGCTTCAAAGGCGAGACAGAGGGCGTGGATTGGGGGTCCGTTGCGAGCCGCAACCCGTCCGGCCGCGTCGGCGCGCCGAGCGATATTGCCGGCCTCGCCATGTTCTTGTCGTCGAAGGCATCCGCCTACATCACCGGCCACACCATTCCGTGTGACGGCGGCATCGTCTCGTCGAGCTGACACGTCTGCCTGCACGCGTCGCTCCGCGTCATCTTGTGGCTGACGGGGCGGCGCGGGCGCACTAAAGTGCGCACAAGAGAATCACTTCCGCCCAGAAAGGCAGATATCCATGTCCAAACCTCCCGTCGGCTCCAAGGATAACCCGTCCCAGTTTGACGTGATCGACAAGCTATCCGACGACGAACCCTATTTCGTCATCCGTGCGCATGACCCGCTGTCCTCGGCACTGGTCGAACTGCACGCCTATATCGGCGCGGGCCAGTCCGGCGCCGCCCACAACAAGCTGGCTGAGATCATGGCGATGACATCGGCCCGCGCGCCGCGCCCGGCCTCCAGCCCGAAATACCGCGAAACCTTCGCCATCTCGCTGGCGATGGAACAATGGCGCGACAGCCACAAGGAATGAAGCTCGCGCCCGTCACGCTTGCGGATGCCCACGTCCGGCTCGTGCCCTTCGACATGGGTGCGCATGCCGGGCCGCTGCGGGCGATGACGGAAGGCGCGCCGGAGCAGTTCCTGCTTTGGTCGCATCGGGGCCCCGGTGACTGGATCGGAAGGTGGCTGGATAATATTGCCCAGCGCGCAGCTGCGGACACGATGATCCCGTTTGCCGTTCTCTCGGCCGACGGCGCGGATTATCTCGGCATCACCAGCTATCTTGATCCGAGCGTCGTCAATCGCGGCGTCGAGATCGGCATGACGGCCTATGCGCCGCACGCTGCCGGTACCGCGATCAACCCGGCGGCCAAGCGGCTCCTGTTGGTACATGCCTTCGGCGAAGGGGCCTTGCGGGTCCAGTTCCAGGTCGACGCGCGCAACAAGCGGTCACAGGCGGCGGTGCTGAAGCTGGGTGCGACACAGGAAGGTGTGCTGCGCAATCACCGCGTCCTGCAGGACGGATTTGTCCGTGATACGGCCTTCTTCTCGATCCTCGACAGCGAATGGCCGGACGTGAAAGCGAAACTGGATGCTCGACTGGCCGCCTTCGGCTGAGTAGTCTTGGCGCCATGACCACGCCGATTAATCTCAACAAAGCCCGCAAGGCGAAGGCGCGTGACGCGAAAGCGCAAACGGCGTCCGAGAACCGCGCCAGGTTCGGGCGGACAAAGGCCGAGCGGACGCTGGAAGAAACACGGGCCGAGAAACTGGCGAAACTCACGGACGGGCACCGCCTGGACGGCGATCCCGACAAACAGGGTTAACCAGACCTTCCTGCGCGGCCCCCGGCTTGCAATCTGTCTCATCAGAGTGTTCCAAACCGGGAGAAACCGTCAGATGAAAAATGTCCTGATCAAGTTCGTCGTTTGCACCATCGCCTTTTCGGGCGGTATCGCCTGGGGCATCGCTGCCGAAGCCGGCGACACCGGCGTCACGCTTGCCACCATGTTCGGCGGCTAGGCCTCAGCTGCCGGATGTCGGCAGGCTGCCATCCAGCAACATCTCGTCATAGCGACGCCCTGACATGCGCTCCAGCGCGTCGAATATCGGCCGGGCCTTCTTGTCTTTCAGCAGGGGAATGCCGCTCGCCAGTTCAGCCGCCCTTGCATAGCGCAGCTGCGCCGTCTCCATGTCGCCCCGCGCTTCGGCGCAGGCCCCCAGATTGTGCAACACCGCCGGCGCGCGCGGATAGGCGCGTCCGAGCTCGTCCCATTGCGCGCACGCCCCCATGAAATTACCGCCCTTGGTGGCGTCGACCGCTAGCGCGAAGCGTGTGTCATTCTGCTCTTCAGGGATCAGGCCCTCGGTCATGATCTCGGCACGCACGGTCTTGTTGTAGGGCGCGATGTCATAGCGGAAGCCCCGCACGGCCTCGACCACCGCGTCCTGCACCATGCCGATCGGGGCATTGTAGGGATTGTAGTTCGACTGGCGCGGATCACGGTAGACGCCTTCAGGGCGGCCATCATCGGGATACTCGGCAATGTCGATGCAGGTTTCCCGTGCCGATCCGCCCGGCTGCACCGCGCTGAACACCGCGCGTTTGCCGGCAAGGTCGACCAGCGTTGCCGTCACCGTGACCGCCACCGACTCGGTCGTGCACTCGGTCTCCACCATCGCGTGACGCTTGCAGTCGAACACACCGGCATGTTTCACGCAGCGGCGTTCGCGCTCGTATCGCACGTCCTCGTCCCAGGCATCGATTGTCACCTGGCCTTCATAGACGCTGTTCGGTCCGTCCCGCGAGGCGGTGAACCATGGCATCCCGTCGAGTCGGATGTCCGACAGCATCAACTGGAACTCGTTTTCCGCGACATCGCCCGCAGGGCCGCGAAATCGGCCGACATCGGGGGCGCGGTATTCAGCGGCCTGAGGGAAATTCGGTGCGATCCGGGCTTCATAGTCATAGCCCGGCGTCTGGCAGGCTGCGAGCAGGGCCGTCGCGGCCAAGAATATGAAAAATCGCATGGAACTGTCCCCGTTTCGGTTTGCTCGCCCGTGACTCTGGTGAAACGCGCTGAACCCCTCATGAACCGGTGCCCCGGCGCCGCCGCAAGGTCTATGGTTGACGCGGGTGGGCACCAACGCCACTTTAGCCCCGGCGTTCAATGGAGCCTGCCCGCATGACCAGCCCGCTTTTCGAGCCACTCAAGATCAAATCCCTCAACCTGCCCAACCGTATCGTGATGGCGCCGATGACCCGCAGCAAGTCGCCGGGCGGCGTGCCGGGCGAGGATGTCGCCGATTACTATGCCCGCCGGGCGGCCGCCGATGTCGGCCTGATCGTCACCGAGGGCACCACCGTGAAGCGGGGCGGGTCCTCGAATGACCCGAACGTGCCGAACTTCTACAAGCCGGAAGCCCTGGCGGGCTGGAAGCGCGTCGTCGAGAAAGTCCACGCCGTAAACGGCCTGATCGCGCCGCAGCTCTGGCATCAGGGCATGATACGCAAGCCCGGCACCGGGCCGGAGCCGGACGCCCCGACCGACAGCCCGTCGGGCCTCACCCATTCCGGCAAACAGGTATTCGATGCGCCGACCAGCGCCGAAGTCGATGACATGGTCATGGCCTATGCCAATGCCGCCGGCGAGGCCGCGCGTCTCGGCTTCGACGCGATCGAGATCCATGGTGCCCATGGCTACCTGATCGACGAATTCTTCTGGGACGTGATGAACAAGCGCGACGATCGTTTCGGCGGTTCGCTGCCAGAGCGGGCGACATTCGCCGCCGACATCATCAAGGAAACCCGCAAGCAGGTCGGTCCCAACATGGCGATCATCCTGCGCTTCTCGCAGTGGAAGCAACAGGATTACACGGCGCGTCTGGCGCAGACCCCGGCGGAATTCGAAGCCTTCCTTAAGGTCTTCGTCGATGCTGGCGTCGACGTGCTCCACGCCTCACAGCGTCGCTACTGGGAAGCAGAATTCCCGGATGTCGACGGCGAGAACGGACTCAACACGGCCGGCTGGGCGAAAAAGCTGACGGGTCTGCTGTCGATCACGGTCGGCTCGGTTGGCTTCACCGGCGATTTCGAGAAGGCCTTCCGCGGCGAAGGCGCAACCGTGCGCAAGCTCGACGACCTCGAGGCGCGCCTCGACAAGGGCGAATTCGATCTCGTCGCCGTCGGCCGGGCCCTGCTGCAGGATCCTGACTGGGCGACGAAGGTCCGCGAGGGCCGGATCTCTGAGCTCACGAACTATGATGCAAAGTCCCTCGCAACACTCTACTAGAGCGAGAAACACCTTGAACGTGCGGGGGAAACATGCCAGTGTCCGCGTCACCAAACGGTGCGCGGACGTGGCTTGATTTCTGCGCTGGGGAGGGACGGAACTTACCCCGTTAGATCGTTCCTTCTCAGCAATGATCAGCCGTAACCGCATGTCCGGCCTCGTTGCTGGATCCTCCCTTATGAAGTGCGACACACCCGCACTTCGCTCGCCCTGCCCGGACGCGTTTCTGACCTCTCGCGCGTCCCGGCAGGGTATTTTTCATCCGATGCCGACACGCCTGCGTAGAGGGAGGCAGGAGACATGCTCCTGCAGCCTGGAAGGTTCGGAATGCACATTTCAAAAGCCCTTGCGCCCATCCTGCTGGCGGCCTCGTCGGTGACGACAGCCTGTGTCGGCAAGCAATTGAGCCAGTTTGCCGACAGCCCCCGCCAGCTCGTGCTCGAAGATTATTTTCTGGGAGAAACAGCAGCCTACGGCGTGTTCGAAGATCGCTTCGGCAAGGTGCGCCGCCAGTTCAAGGTCGACATTACCGGGACGCTCGATGGCGACCGTCTGACCCTGACGGAGAAGTTCAAGTATGACGACGGTGAACGCGATACACGCGTCTGGGAGATCGACGTGCTGGGCGGCGGTGCTTATCGCGGCACGGCGGGAGACGTTCCGGGCCTGGCCGAAGGGCAGGTATCGGGTAACGCCTTCAACTGGAAATACAAGGTCGACCTCAAGGTCGGCGACTCGACCTGGAATGTCGGCTTTGACGACTGGATGTACCTGATGGAGGACAATGTCCTGATCAACCGGGCCTATGTCACGCGCTACGGCATTGAGATCGGCCAGGTCACCATTGCGTTCAACAAGCCGGCAGCGCGCTAGGCTTGCGCACAGGCATCCTTCAGCCAGGCATTCAGATCGGCGGTTGGCCTTTGCCCGGTTCGCCCCGCAAGTTAATTGGCATGGTGCAAGCCGGTTCCGGCGCTTTGGTGCCGTGACGGACTAACACGCAGGCCAATCCCTGCTATATGTTCTCCATGAGTTCCGATCCGAATCGCCTTTCGATCAGCCAGATGGCTGCCGCGCGTCCACCTGCTGCGGCGGACGAAGCTGCTTACCTTGCGGGCCTGAATCCCGAACAGCGCGAGGCCGTGCTGCACACTGACGGGCCATTACTCGTTCTGGCCGGCGCCGGTACCGGCAAGACGCGCGTGCTGACCACGCGCCTCGCCCACATAATTGGCACCAAGAAAGCCTGGCCCAGCCAGACGCTGACGGTCACCTTCACCAACAAGGCCGCCCGCGAAATGCGCGAACGTGCGTTGAAACTGATCGGCCCGGATGGCGAGGGCCTGCGCTGGCTCGGCACGTTCCACGCCATCAGCGCGCAGATCCTGCGCCAGCATGCCGAACTGGTCGGTCTGAAGTCCAGCTTCACCATCCTCGATACCGACGACCAGGTCCGCCTCTGCAAGCAGATCATCCAGGCCGAGAATATCGATCCCAAGCGCTGGACGCCGCGTTTCCTGGCCAGCCTGATCGATGGCTGGAAGAACCGCGCACTGACGCCCGACCGCGTGCCGTCGGAAGATGCGCACCTGTTTGCCGATGGCAGGGGCATCAAATGTTACGAGATCTACCAGAACCGGCTGAAAGTGCTGAACGCCTGCGACTTCGGCGATCTGCTCGTTCACAACATCACGATCTTCCGCGAGAACCCTGATGTCCTGAAGGATTATCACGCGCGCTTCAAATACATCCTGGTCGACGAGTACCAGGATACGAATGTCGCCCAGTATCTCTGGCTGCGCATGCTGGCCCAGGGCAGCCACAATATCTGCTGCGTCGGAGATGATGACCAGTCGATCTATGGCTGGCGCGGGGCAGAGGTCGACAATATCCTGCGCTTCGAGAAGGATTTTGCGGGCGCCAAGGTTATCCGGCTCGAACGCAATTACCGCTCGACCAGGCATATCCTCGCCGCCGCCTCCAGCGTCATCAGCCATAACCGGGGCCGTCTCGGAAAGACGCTTTATGTCGGCGATGACAGCCCGTCGGACACGGTCGATGCCGAAAAGGTCAAGGTGCGCGGTCTTTGGGATGGCGAGGCGGAAAGCCGCCTCATCGCCGACGATATCGAAAGCTGGGTACGGGGCGGCGGCAAGCATGACGATTGCGCCGTGCTCGTGCGCGCATCCTGGCAGATGCGGGCCTTCGAGGAACGCTTCATCATGCTGGGCATCCCTTACCGCGTGATCGGCGGCCCGCGCTTCTTCGAGCGCGCCGAGATCCGCGATGCCATGGCCTATCTCCGCCTGGTCCGCTCGCCCGACGACGATCTCGCCTTCGAGCGCGTGGTCAACGAGCCCAAGCGCGGCGTTGGCAACACGACGCTGGCCAAGCTGCAGGCCTATGCCCGCGCCGACGGGCGCAGCCTCTACACGCTGACGCCCATGGTGCTGCAGACCGACGAACTCAAAGGCGGTGCCAAGCGCGGCCTTACCCAGTTCATCGACCATATCAACATGTGGCGCGACAGGCTGGCGGGCGGCTTGCCGCATACCGAACTGGCTGAAGTGATCCTCGAAGAGTCCGGCTATACCGACATGCTGCAGAAGGATCGCAGCCCGCAGGCTCAGACCCGGCTCGACAACCTGAAGGAACTCGTCCGCGCCATGGGCGAGTTCGATACGCTCGCCGGTTTCCTCGAACACGTGCAGCTGGTGATGGATGCGTCCAGCGGCGGGACAGGGGAGGACCAGGTCCAGATCCTGACACTGCACGGCGCCAAGGGGCTCGAATGGCCGATGGTCTTCCTGCCGGGCTGGGAGGAGGAGGTCTTCCCGTCGCGCCGCAGTCTCGACGAAAGCGGCCTGAAAGGCCTCGAAGAGGAACGCCGCCTCGCTTATGTCGGCATCACCCGCGCCCGGGCCCGCGCCTATATTTCCTTCGTCGCCAATCGCCAGATCTATGGCCGCTGGCAAAGCGTCATGCCCAGCCGCTTCGTCGATGAACTGCCCCACGAACATGTCGATGCCATGAGCGAAACCGGCTTTTCCGGCCTGCCGGGCGGCGACGAGGCGTTTTCGGGCACGATGGAAGACCTTGGCGCGCGCTCGTCCTATGATAGCCCGGGCTGGAAGCGCCTGCAGGAGAATGCCTCGCGCACCCCTTCGCGGCCCCCGACCGACGCCGGCCCCCTCATGGCCACATCCGGCGGACCGGACACGCACAAGGCCGGCAGCCGCGTCTTTCACGACAAGTTCGGCTACGGCAAAGTGGCCTTTTCCGAAGGCAACAAGCTGACCGTGGATTTCGACAAGACCGGCCGCAAGAAGGTCATCGCGACATTCGTCACCGCCGCCTGATTGCTTGACCTGCCACTCCGTTCGGCTTTGGATGGCAAGGGGATGGGAGCGCATCATGGCGGGCTATATTGAAAAGCGGCTCTATGATGGGGAAATTCTCCGTTATCGCGGCCAGTTCCACTGGCTGTCCCACTTTCGCGCCTGGCTCGCGCTAATTGTGCTCGGCGTGGTGATTTTCGGCATCGTGTTCTTCATTTCAGAGCAAATCCGGATGCGCACCACAGAGTTCGCCGTGACCGACCGGCGTGTCGTGCTCAAGAAGGGCCTGTTTTCTGCCGATGTACAGGAGATCACGCTCGATTCCATCGAAGGCAGTTCGATCCGGCAAGGCCTGTTCGGACGCATTTTCGGGTTCGGACACCTGTCGATCAATGGCCGGGGCGAGACCCATATCGCCTTTCCCGTCATGGCCCAACCGGCGACATTTCGGGCGCATGCAGAACGCACGAAACCGTCCGGCGGGTCAGCCTGAAGAAGAGCAGCACCGGCTGGGGCTTGCCAGGGGTGGAGGGTTCAAGCCGTCGGCGCGTGATGGGGTGTGAGGGTGCGCCTTCTGGGCCAGACCGATGCTGCCTCACCTGTATGGCGTCTCGACGCCGAACCGGGGCCGAACGGCCCGTTCATGTGGCAGTCATCGGGCCCGGAAGACGTCATATTTTCGCTTTTTTGTCCTCTCGGTGGAATCCAGAACGGTACGTTTGATCGTCAAAAAAGCCGAATGCGTTAACAAGCACCCGGAATCCGTTTACCTTTTCGGAACGATCCGTTCCGTTCTGGGCCAGCAACGACGGTCATTCTGATGGTAAACCCCAATGAATACCGTTGATCTTCAATGGGTGTACGTAGCGTTCCATTCATCTGCCGACCGTGCCTTGCATTAAATGGGTGTTAACGGCACATGATGTATTGGGGCTGTGTATAGAATTGCACAATTGTAGCGGATCGCAGGTCCGTTACGCATCAGAAAGAGCGCGTAGACGTCATGATTGGTAGCCTCCTCGGCATGTTGTCCACAGACATGGCCATCGACCTCGGCACGGCAAACACACTGGTTTATGTGAAGGGGCAGGGCGTCAAGCTCGACGAGCCTTCTGTCGTTGCTTACATGACTCAGGGCGGTCGCAAGATCGTCTACGCCGTCGGCGAGCAAGCCAAGAACATGCTCGGCAAGACGCCGGTGAACATGGAAGCCATCCGCCCGATGCGCGATGGCGTCATCGCCGACTTCGAAGTCGCCGAAGAGATGATCAAGCACTTCATCCGCAAGGTGCACAATCGCCGGGCCTTCGTCTCGCCCCTCATCATCATCTGCGTGCCCAGCTCCGCGACCAGCGTCGAGCGCCGCGCCATCCACCAGTCGGCCCTTGCCGCCGGTGCCCGCCAGGTCGAGCTGATCGAAGAGCCCATGGCCGCTGCCATCGGCGCCGGCCTGCCAATTGACGAGCCCGCCGGCTCGATGGTTGTCGATATTGGCGGCGGTACCTCGGAAGTCGCTGTCCTGTCGCTTGGCGGCATCGTCTATTCGCGCTCCGTGCGCGTCGGCGGCGACAAGATGGACCAGGCGATCGTCAACTACCTTCGCCGCGAACAGAAGATCCTGATCGGCGAAATGTCGGCTGAACGCATCAAGAAAGAGATCGGCACGGCCATGGCGCCAGAAAACGGCGAGGGCATGGCTCTCACCGTCCGCGGCCGCGGCACGCTGGACGGCGTTCCGAAAGAGACCGAGATCACCGAAGCGATGATTGCCGAAGCCTTGCGCGAGCCGGTCACAGACATCATCGACGCCGTGAAGATCGCACTCGAGGCCATGCCACCGGAGCTGGCGGCCGATATCGTCGATCGCGGCATCGTGCTCACGGGCGGCGGCGCACTGCTTCGCAACCTCGACACGGTGATCCGCGAGCAAGCACAATTGCCTGTGATGATCGCAGACGATCCGCTGAAATGCGTCGTGAACGGTTGCGGATATGTGCTAGAAAACTACGCGAGAATGAAAACGGTCCTGTCTCCGGAAGTCTAGAGAAACAGGCCGAAAAAACGGCAAGGAAACAGGGCCAATGGCGCGCCTCAGCCGCTCAGGTCAGAAACCCGGCAAACGCTCAGCCAAGCGTCTGATTCTCTTTGTGTTCATTTTCAGCGCCGCCGCCCTCGTTGTCGCCCAGTCCGCCCCGCAGATCCGCCACGTATTTGACCCCGTGCGCACCGCCGCCGGCGACCAGCTTGGCGGCAGCGACAGTATCGGCCTCTGGGCCCGCATCAGCGGCCAGGCCACGCGCGAGCGCCGCATCCGCGACCTTGAATCCGAAGTGCGCGAACTGTCGCGTTACAAGGCTGCCGCGATCTCGATGGCCGAACGCCTCGAGGCCTACGAAAACATTCTCAACCTGATGGGCGAACCGCCTGTGCGCGGTGTCACCGCCCGCGTCACCGCCGAAAGCGACGGTCCCTTCGCGCAGACGCTGCTGGCCAATGCCGGACGGGCGCAGGGCGTTGATCCCGGCGCCATTGCGCTGAATGAAGGCGGCCTTGTCGGGCGCGTCATCCAGCTTGGCGAATATTCCTCGCGCATCCTCCTGATCACCGACTTCAACAGCCGCATCCCGGTCATGGGCGAAGTCAGCGGGGTCCGTGCGATCCTGTTTGGGGGCCGCGACGGCCTCGGTAGCCTGACCGACCTGCCCGAGCGCAGCGGATTCATCGAGGGTGAGCGCATTCTCACGTCAGCCGAAGGCGGGGCCTTCCCGCGCGGACTCGTGGTCGGCGAAGCGCGCCGTCTCGGTGGCGACTGGCGGGTCAGGTTCGGCATGGCCAATCGGTCGGGCGGCTATGTCCAGATGGTGCCGCCGCCGCTGATCGAGACGCCCGCGCCGGTCGCGGACATCCCTGCATCGGACGTACCAGATGGTCCGGCCCAGGCCAGCGCTGCGCAGGGGGTGCGCCAGTAATGGCCAGCCGCAAGTCCGGTCGTCCGAGCAAGAGCCTTTGGTCGCAAACCGGCCCCACGCCCCGCCTCCTGTTCGGTGCCTTCGCCATTGCCGCGATCGGCCTGCTCGGCCTGACGCCTAAAACCCTGTTCGGCCTGTCCATCGCCTGGCCCTATGCCGCGCTCTGGGGCGCCGTCGGCTGGGGCCGTGTCGGCCTGTCCCTGCGGCCCATGGTGCTCCTCATCATCTTCGGCCTGATCCAGGATATCAGCTTCAATGCGCCGCTCGGCTGCTTCGTGATCGTCAATCTCGTCGTCTACGGGTTCAGCGCCTGGATCGCCTCCATGTTCGACGTCATGCACGAGCCGCTGGTCGCCGTGATCGCGCCGATCCTGCAATTCATCTCGGGCTTCCTCGTTCTCTGGCTGATGGCCAGCGCACTTGAGGATCATGCCGTACGTGCCACCCCGCTGGTGGCGGCCTTCCTGACGACAGGGGTCATCTACGCGATTGCGCAAAAGGTGTTCGACCTTGGCCGCGCGCCCGGCCAGCCAGTGGGTCAGGCGACATGAAATCCAAGCCCGGCATCGAGGACGATTTCAGCCGCCGCATGGTTCTGGCCGCCGGTGCAGGCGGTGTCGTCTGGGCCGGTCTGGTGGCGCGCCTGTTCCAGCTCCAGGTGCTCGAGCGCGAGAAATACCAGGCTGCGGCGGAAGAAAACCATATCAGGCTCGCCCTTGCGCCGCCGCAGCGCGGACGCATCCTCGACCGGTTCGGCAAGCCGCTGGCGTCCCACCGGCGGGCCGGACGCGTGTCGATCGTGCCGGAACAGACAAGGGACCCGGCCGGTACGCTCGCTCAGATCGCAGCCCAGATCGACCTGCCGGATGACCGGATCGAGAAAATCACCCGCGAAATCACAGCCAACCGCCGGCGCAATGCCGGGTTCGTGCCGGTGATCGTGGCCAATGAACTGACCTATGAAGACTTTGCCCGCATGAACGTCCATGCGGCCGAAATCCCCGGCATCCAGGTCGAGATGGCGCTGACCCGGTCCTATCCGCGCGGCCGCGACCTTGCTCACGTCCTTGGCTATGTCGCCCGCGCCAGCCAGGACGATCTCACGCGCCTGTCGACCGGCATGGTTGAAGACGAAGCCAAACGCCTCGAAAAGCTGTTTCGCCATCCCGACATGCGTACCGGTCGCCAGGGCATGGAACGGTTTGCCGAGGAATGGCTGCGCGGCAAGCCGGGTTTCCGCAAACTGGTGACCAACGCCCATGGGCGCGTGATCGAAGAAATTCCCGACGAGAAGTTTGCGCCGGTCGCGGGCAAGGACCTCTACGTCACTATCGACTCCGAGCTGCAACGCGCCGCCATTGAACGCTTCGGCGACGAGAGCGGCGCGGCTGTCGTGCTCGATATTGAAACCGGCGACGTGCTGGCCATGGTCTCCACGCCGGCCTTCGATCCCAATGATTTTGTCAACGGCATTTCAGGCGCGGCCTATGCCGAGCTGCGCGACAATCCGCGCTCGCCGCTCTATCCCCGCGCCCATGGCGGCGTGTATCCGCCAGGCTCGACCTTCAAGATGGTCGTGGCAACGGCCGCGCTCGAATCCGGCGCCGTCAAGCCGACCGACCGTGTGAACTGCAACGGCTACTATCGTTTCGGCAACCGTACCTGGCACTGCTGGAAAAAGGGCGGCCACGGCTCGATGGACATGCACAATGGCATCAAGCACTCGTGCGACGTCTATTTCTACGAGACCGCCCGGCGCACGGGGGTAGAAAAAATCGCGGCCACCGCCCGCAAGTTCGGCTTCGGTGAAGCCTGGACGCTCGGCATGACCGGCGCGCGCGGCGGCCTCGTGCCCGATCCTGAGTGGAAACAACGGTTCGTCGGCGAGCCCTGGTACGAGGGCGAGACCCTGAACTTCGGCATCGGCCAGGGCCAGCTTGGCGTCACGCCGCTGCAACTTGCCCTGATGACGGCGCGCATCGCTAATGAAGGCGGCAGCTTCAAACCGAAACTGGTTGGCCTCGGCCCGAAATCGGACGGCGACGGCGTGCTCGACGCGCCGCTCGATGCCGAGATCATGCAGCGCATGAAGGCCGGCATGTTTGGTGTCACGTCCGAAGGGGGCGGCACGGCCTATCGCTCGGGCGACCTTGGCCTCGGCGGGCCGCGCCTCGCCGGCAAGACCGGCACCGCCCAGGTCCGCCGCATCACTAAAGCGGAACGCGACAAGGGTGTCCGCAAGGGCGTCGATATCGAACGCGAATTGCGCGACCACGCCCTCTTCGTCGCCTATGCACCGACTGACGATCCGAAATACGCCATCTCCGTAGTCGTCGAGCATGGCGAAGGCGGCTCGTCGACCGCCGCGCCTCTGGCGCGCGACATCCTTCATTTTGCGTTCAAGAATGATAGCCGCCGCAAGGCCGTCTACCGCAAGACGGCGTCGATCACGCCGGCCGGGGCAGGAGAGCCGACATGAGCCGCGACGGTTATACCGGTTTCAGTCGCGGCGAAGCCCGCACACGCACGGCCCGGACGCTCTCGTTCGAGAATGTGGGGGCGCTCGGCAAGCTTGCGAAACTGCCCTGGGGCTTCGTCCTCCTGATCGTCGCCATGGCGCTCACCGGCGTCGCCATGCTCTATTCCTCGGAGTACACGAATCCGGACGAATCCAATCTCTGGTACCTGCAACTGACGCGTTTCGGAATGAGCTTTGTCCTGATGCTGGTCCTGGCCCTGCTGCCCTTGTCGCTCTGGCGCACACTGGCGATCCCGGCCTATGCCTTCACCATCGTCCTCCTCATCCTTGTTGAAGTCATGGGCGTCTCGGGCGGCGGCGCACAGCGCTGGCTCCAGATCGGTCCGGTCGCGGTCCAGCCGTCCGAATTTGCCAAGCTCGCCACGACCATGGCGCTCGCCTGGTATTATGACCGAGTCATCACGCCGACATCCGGGCGAATCCTCATCCATATCGGCGCGCTCGTCATCATGTTGGTTCCGGCCGCGCTGATCTTCAAGCAACCCGATTTCGGCACCACGCTCGCCCTTGTCGCGTCCGGCGGTGTGGTCATCTTCCTCGCTGGCCTGTCGCTGCGCGTCATCCTGTTCGGTGTGATCGCCGGTATCGCCGCCATGCCGGGCATCTATTTCGTCCTCGCCGACTACCAGCGCGAACGCGTCGACACATTCCTGGCCCAGATGTCGGGCGAGTCGACCAATGCGCTGGGAGAGAGCTACCAGATCGAGCAAGGCCTGATCGCCATTGGCGGGGGCGGGTTCAACGGCAAGGGCTGGCTCCAGGGTATCCAGTCCCAGCAGGACTATGTTCCCGAACAGCATACAGACTTCATCCTCACCGTGATCGGCGAGGAGTTCGGCTTCCTCGGCACGACGACGCTCTTGCTCGGTTTCGCCATCATTCTCGGCTGGGCCTTCTATTCTGCGTCCCAGTCGCAAAGCTGGTTCGGGCGCCTCGCCTCGGCCGGTGCGGCGGCGACGGTTGCCTTCTATATCGTGTTCAATGTCGGCATGGTCATTGGCCTCCTGCCGGTCGTCGGCATGCCCCTGCCGCTGATATCCTATGGCGGCACGGCCATGCTCACGGCGATGGCGTGTTTCGGCCTGATCCTGTCTGCGCATATGCACAGGGACGAAAAACTGTCCTCGACGGGGCTCATCTGACCCGCTAACAGAGTCCAAAATTGATTTTTATGCCGCGAACATGAGAGTCGCGCGAAAGCATTTGCCCCGGGGAGAAGGAACATATGGCAGGCGTCGGTCGCAAGACAGATACGTGGAGTTCGCGTTTTGGATTCATCATGGCGGCCATCGGCTCGTCGGTCGGTCTCGGAAATTTCTGGCGGTTTCCCTACACTGCAGGTGAAGAGGGTGGCGGTGCCTTCATCCTGATCTACCTGCTCTGCGTCCTCCTGATCGGCCTGCCGCTCCTGATGGCGGAATATGCAATGGGACGGAAGTCCGGCATGTCGGCCATCGAAGGCTTCCAGTCGCTCGCCCGCGCCGAGAGTAAGAGCCAGAACTGGGGCATCGCGACCTGGATCGGCACACTGACAGCCTTCTTCATCAGCACATTCTACGTCGTGATTTCGGCCTGGCTCCTGGCCTTCTTCATCCAGTCTTTTGGCGGTTATTCCGGCATGGATGGAGCGGCGTCCGGCCAGAACTTCAGCAACATGATCGGGCAGGGGCAACACCCGCTTCGCTCGAAATGGTATATCCTCTTCCTTCTGGCCTGTTTCATTGGTGCCAATGTCTTCGTGGTCGGACGCGGGGTCAAAGGCGGAATCGAGCGCGCTTCGGCCATCCTGATGCCGGCCTTCTTCGTGATGCTCATCATCGTCGTCGGGTTTGCCGTGACGAATGGCGACACGGCCCGCGCCGCTGCGTTCATCCTTGAACCGAAATGGGAAGATGTCGGCTTCGGCACTTTCCTCGCCGCAATTGGCCAGGCCTTCTTCTCGATTGGCGTCGGTGTCGGCCTGATGGTCACTTATGGGGCCTACCTGTCGAAAGACACCAACATCCCGCGCTCCTCGCTGATCGTCGCCGGGTCTGACACGCTGGTTGCGATGATTGCCGGTTTTGCCATCTTCCCGATCGTGTTTGCCGCCGGGCTTGATCCGGCTGGCGGACCCAGCCTGTTCTTCGTCTCGATGCCGGTTGCGTTCGGTGCGATCCCGGGCGGGGAAATCTTCGCCTCTGTCTTCTTCGCGCTCGCCCTCTTCGCAGCGTTCACATCGTCGATTTCGCTGATGGAAGTCAGCGTCTCATGGCTCGAGGAACGCCAGGGTGTCACGCGCTTCGGCGCCGCGCTCGGCATCGGCTTCTCGATGTTCATGATCGGTGCGGCTTACGTCTTCTCGCTCGAATATCTCGACTTCATGGACTTCATGACTGAGGGGCTCCTGCTGCCGCTCGGCGGCCTGCTGACGGCCACGTTCGCCGGCTGGATCCTCAGCCGCGACATGCTGACCTCGGAGCTGGGCGAAGGCATGATCATGAATGCCTGGCGATTCCTGATGCGCTGGTTCGTGCCGCCTTTCATCGCGATCATCCTGGTCTTCGGTTTCATGGACAAGATCCAGGACACCTACAATGTGCCGCTGCCCGGTATCCTGACCATGCTGCTCGGTGAGAACGCGGTCCTGCCGACGTCGGAATAGGGCCCCACCACGCCCTCATCACCTCCACACCCCCACCCAGCCTACGCCTTTCAGGAAGAGGCTGGGTGGGGGGCACGGCCACGCCACACGCACGCAGTCTGGGCAACTTATCCACCCCCTGCCGACCTGCGCGTATAATGCACCGCGATGCCAGCTTTCAGTCTCCTCACGCCGATGCCGGGCCTGCCCTTGTACCTGTTGCCAATCTGGCCGCTGGTCTTCTGGCGCGGTAGCGTTTGAAGAAATGGTTGCGCGCCGCAGGCGGGCCGGGCAGTGAGATGCTCTGGGGGGTGATGTGGAATGGCCGCGTCATCCGTGTTCGGGCTCTCGGACGATCTCTCGGGGCGTCGTCCGTGTGCTTTTCGGGCACCCGTCTCGGGAAGGCTGCAGCGCGCGCTCGATCCGGAAACGATTCTCCGGTGTCCCCAGCGAACGCTGGGGCCTCAGGCCGTCCTGTCCGGAATTGTTGAAGGAGATCCTGGCCTGCGCCGGGAATACGGGCTTGGAATTGCCGTACCCGACACATGACCCATGCTCCCCGGCCGCAGAACACCCAAACCCCACCCCAAGCGCCCTCACAGGCGCCGCACGCGCTCAGGGCTCAGGCTCTGAATGCGGGCAGGAAGAGTTCGGCCATGTCGTCCGTGGCTTGTATCAGCTTGTCGACGATGCCCGGCTCCATCGAGGAATGCCCGGCATCCGGAATGATGTGCAGGTCGGCTTTCGGCCAGGCCTTGGACAGTGCCCAGGCCGTCGATAGCGGCGTGACCACATCAAACCGTCCGTGCACGATGACGCCGGGCACGTTCTGCAGGGTGCGCTCAGCCTCCTCGAGCAGCCAGGAATCATGCGCGAAGAAGCCGCGATTGATGAAATAATGGCACTCGATCCGCGCGAAGGCATCGACGAAATCGTCCTCGTTGAAGCGCGGCGGCGTCGTTACCGGTCCGTTGATCGACAGGGTCTCGCCTTCCCAGCGGGCCCAGGCCCGGGCCGCCTCGATCCGCGCATTCTTGTCGCTGCCGATCAGGCGCTTGTGGAAGGCGTTGAGCAGGTCACCGCGTTCAGCTTCGGGAATCGGGGCGACATAGCGGTCGTAGGAATCGGGGAACAGGCGGCTGGCGCCGGACTGGTAGAACCAGTTGATTTCCGCTTTCGAAACAAGGAACACGCCGCGCAACACGATGCCGAGAACCCGTTCCGTATGCGTCACACCATAGGCGAGCGACAGGGTCGAGCCCCATGAGCCGCCAAAAACGACCCATTGGTTCACGCCGACATGCTCGCGCAGCGCTTCCATGTCATCGACCAGGTCCCAGGTCGTGTTCTCGCGCAGTTCCGAATGCGGCGTCGAGCGGCCGCACCCGCGCTGGTCAAACAGGAAGATCCTGTACCGCGCCGGGTCGAAAAACCGTCTCATTTCGGGATTCGAGCCGCCGCCCGGTCCGCCGTGAAGCGCAACCACCGGAACGCCGTCCGGATTGCCCGATTCTTCCCAATAGATTTCGTGCACATCGGATACGCGAAGGCGCCCGCTGCGCCGGGATTCATACCTCGGATACAAAGTTCGGCGGGTTTGGCGTTTATTCATGCGTTCTTCACTATTTGTCAGGCATTCTGGGAACAATGACTGGACTTGGCTTATTGCCATTCGTAAGACTTATTGCGGGTGGGTCCCGAACAGGTGTGTAGGTGGCCGATTGATGCGTAGCGTAATATTGACAATATCCCTATGCCTTCTGGGCGGTTGCGCAACCGTATCCATGGTTCCGGGCGAGGTGACAGTTCTTAGCGGGCTCTCGCACAATCAGTCGGTCCTGCGCAAGGTTTCAGGTGAATATTGTGACGAAGCGGTCAAGTCGGGCTGGGTCCAGGCGTCAGGCGGCCTTGCCGGCCTCGCCGATACGCTGATTAACGGGCGCGATTCGACCGTCGAAGACTATGCCTCCCGCATCGGTGCCGACAAGAATGCGCCGTCGCTCGTCCTCTCGCGCATCTCGGCTGACGCCCAGTCGGCCCGCTTTGGCCTTGCCAATGTGTCCGACGAGGCCAACGTCATCCTCCGCAGCCCGGAAAGCGATGCCGCCTCCCGCACCGACGTGATGAGCTACGAGCGTGCCCTTGTGCGTGCCCAGATGGCCTATCGGAACTTCCAGAGCGCCCTCAGCACGGTGGCTGCTCGCGATGACATGGACATGGACACCGCGCCGATCGATGCCGAACTCGCCGATTTCGCCGACACGATCGATGCGGCCCGCAAGACGGCTGACGGCCTCGCCGACAAGTACGCCTCGCTCAATTCCATCTCCTCCTAGCGCCGCGTCGCGCCTGCCGCGACCAGCGCCCATCCTGCCAGGAATGACAGTCCGCCCAGCGGCACGATCGCACCCAGCCAGCTTGGCCCCCCGATTGCCATCGCATACAGGCAGCCCGAAAAGACCAGCACGCCCAGGATGAAAGCCCATCCGCCCCGGCGCACCAAACCCGTGCGGCCTGACAGGGCAATCGCCAGCGCCGCCGCCGCATGGACCAGCGCATAAAGCGTCGCTGTCTGCCACCAGCCTTCTGCCTTCACGCTCAGCGCCAGGCCATGCGCGCCGAAAGCGCCCAGCGCCACGCCAGCGAAGCCGGTGATGGCCGCGCCAAGCGCCAGTCGGTTCATTGCGCGGCGTCCGGCTTGCGGGGCAGGGCATAGGTCACCACAGCATGGCTCGACGGCTTTTCGGCGCCCTCGATCCGCACGTCCACATCCATCACGGCCAGTGCCTGTCCCATCTTCATCACCCGTGCATCCGCCACGACCACATCGCCGATACAGGGCCTCAGGAAATTGATGCTCAGATTGCTGGTGACAGTCATCGGCTCGTGCCCGGTCAGCGTCATTACCGCCATATAGGCAACCGAATCGACCAGGCTCATCTGGGTCGGGCCGGAAATGTATCCGCCCGGTCGCAAGTGCGTTTCGTCGGCGACCAGCCGCATCTTCGCGCGGCCTTCCTCCATCAGGGCCACTTCGCTGCGATTGCCGGTGTTCGGGAAAGCCGCACCGAGGAATGAATTGGCCTCGTCGGCCGTCATGCGTGTTGTCATTCTTACCGGCTCCCTTTGCGTCACCCCTTGCTGGGCCCGCCTGCTTCGTCCACCCTAAAGCTGACGGATCACCCGCCAAGAGGTGACGCCAAGGAAGGATATCCCATGCTCAGCGCCGGTGACGAATACCCGATCCACCAGACCCCCGAACCCGTAGCCTATTCCGGCTCCGACCGGAATTTCTACGACCGCTATTTCTTCAATGGCTACAGTGCGGACGGGTCCACATTCTTTGCGGCGGCCATGGGTGTTTACCCGGCGCTAAACATCATCGACGGCGCCGTTTCCATCCTGCGCAATGGCAAGCAGTCGAGCGTCTATCTCTCGCGCCCGCTCAATATGGAGCGGATGGACACGCATGTCGGCCCGCTCTCGGTCGAGGTTGTCGAGCCGCTGAAGAAAATCCGCCTGCGCCTTGAAGAAACAGAAGGCCTCGCGCTCGATGTGGAATTCGAGGGCCGCGCCTTTCCGATTGAGGAACCGCGTTTTACCCGCCGGATCGGTTCGCGCATGATGATGGACCTCACCCGCATGACGCAGAACGGCCGCTGGTCCGGCAGCGTCCGCGTCGATGATGAGTCGATCAAGGTCAGCCCCGAAGACTTCACCGGCACGCGCGACCGCTCATGGGGCGTCCGCCCGATCGGTGCGCCGGATCCGCAGCCGCTGATTCCGGCGCCAACGCCGCAATTCTACTGGATATGGACGCCGACCAATTTCCCCAACCTGTCTATGTTCTACCACGTCAATCATGACGAGCATGGCGCGCCCTGGAACACCCGGGCGGTGATCGTGCCCGATGGCGTGGCGCAGGGCGAAGGTATCCACCTCTCCGATGCCAAGATGAACATCACCTACGCGCCCGGCACCCGCCGCATGGCGAGCGCCTATCTCGACATGACCGACCCGGCGGGCCGCGCCCACAAGGTGACGTTCGAACCGATGGGCACCTTCCTGATGAAGGGCATTGGCTATGGCCATGACAAGTACCGGCATGGCGCCTTTCGCGGCGACCAGCTCGCCATTGCGCGCGAAGACTTCGAACCTGCAAAAATGACATGGCAGGTGCCCGAGAACCTGCACATCCAGGAAATCGTTCGTGCAAGGCACGAGGGGCCTGACGGCCCCAGTTCTGAAGGTATCGGCACGTTCGAACAGCTCTTCATGGGCCCGCACGCGCCCAGCGGCTTCAAGGAAATCCTCGACGGGGCGGCGTGATAGGGCTGGTTATTATTTTACAAGCGCCTCACAGGAACGGGCCGTCGGACCGTTTCCGTGATATTCGGACGGTCAATCCCTGTTCAAGGTGTTTAATGTCCGTTCGTCACATTCCGAAGTGGCTGTTACGAATTCGTCGGGGATCGGCCCTGAACAAAGCCGATGGAGTCTTACCCATTCTCCTTTCTCGAAGTGGCCCGCTATGAAAAATGAGACACGTCAGCGAACCGAAATGCAGATGCTATTTGGTCCCAGGTATACTCAAAAGGGTTATCTTCCCGTCCTGATCTGTCTTTGGTTCTCGCGAATATTGAGATAGCTAGCCGGTCACGGTCAGAAGTTCCAAAGAAGCGAAAGTCCAGTCCGTCGTATGCGGGCCCCGGTCCTTTCAGCGGAACTTGCAGATCAGTTTGCAGGTTCCCACCGCCACGATAGTCGAGTTCGACTTTCAGTTCTACGCTCCGGTCGGGCAAGGTCGTCCAATTGTTTTCATCGGTCAACGCCACACCTTTCACCTTGATGACAAGCACGATCTTATCTGGTCGATGTTCGTCTCGAACGGTGTTGGGAGATTGTGTTGGCAGGTTCCGAAAATCGATCGGGAGCGTCAGTATCATCCTGTTGGGGTCCATGTCGTCTTGAGTCAACACGATGTCCGGCCTATCCGGCAATATCGTCGGCAGGTTTTAAGCGGGTGTCTGACCAATTACGGGTATGCATGCCCTGTCGATCAGAGTGGGAGCGGTCTGGGCTGTCGCCGCCGTGGCCTCCGCGAGCGCGCTTTGCTCGCATGCCGCGATTTCAGCAGGCGATTTGCCCGACAGATCCGGCGCGGCCAGCCCTGGCAGGGAGAAGCAGCACGTTGCAAGCAGATACGTCAGGATATGATAGTTCATGGCGTTACCTCCAGTTTGGCATGCGCACGCACTGCGGAGCCGTGATAGGTGATGGTCAGGTCATGCGTGCCGGGTTTGGCAAACCGCAGCGTCCAGGCATCGTCGGACTTGCGGTTGGTGAAGTGGCGCGCGACCTCTTGGCCCGACGCGTCGTAAATGTAGATCCCGCAATTGGTGGGGGCAGGCCACCGAAGGTCAGCGTCACGTCGCGACCGGCCTTCAGGGGCGGTCAACGTCGGCTGCGCATGAATGCTGCCTGCGCCGGCCACCACGAAGTCCAGGTAGTTGGTATATTGCGCCACATCTGCCACCGCACGATCGATTTGCGGCGCAAAGCCGATGCAGGCGTTCCAGTTGCCCGTTAAGGACGGCAGGCAGCTGCGCTGATACTCCCCATCCGGCTTGTTGGCGGCGGTATAGAACCAGGCCGCGAGGCGTGGCGGTGTCTCATCCATGAAGATCAGTCCACAATATCCCCGGTTTTCGAGCAGGCCCTGATAGGTGACGGTCATGCCAAGGGCGGCATCCACGTCGACACTATCGAGAGACAGGTAGATCGAATTCACTGGCCCGGTGGGCCGATCAATGATTTCCAGAGTGCTCGGCGTTGGCTGTGTGGCTTGTGTCGCCGCGCTCCGATAGACAATTGCGGGCGCCGTTATTTCAAGTGGAGCGGCGTTGGTCCCACGATACACAAGGGCAGGGGCGGCTATCTCAAGCGGTGCTGCGCCAGCCCCGCGAAAGACAAGCGCGGGCGCCGTGATCTCCAGCGGTACAGCAGACGCGCCGCGATAGACCAGTGACGGCGCGGTCATTTCGAGCGGCGCCTGCGCAAACGCCTGCAGCGCCGCATGCCAGCAGGCAAAGTCCGCTCCATCGCCACATGCGCCGCACAGTCCTCAGGGTTCACCGGTCCGTCGGTCCGGTTTCTCCTGTCTTCACCGCAACCCTGTCAGCAATCCCGCCAAGTATCAGCCGGCGTTCAGTCCCTGCCAGGCCTGCATAGCCAGCGTGATTGCCCGCATGTCGCCGGTCGTGGTGCCCTGCATCAGGTTCATCGCATAGGACATGGTCGTGTGTGCCTGCATGTCGATCAGCGCGATGGAGCCGCCATAGCCGCCCCAGAACATGGAGTGTTCATTCAGCGCAGGCGACATAGGCCCGGATAGGCCGAAGCCAAGACCATAGCGCACCGGAATGCCGAGGATCAGGTCTGTGCCTTCGATCTGTTGCTCCAGCGCCTTGCGACAGCCGGCTTCGCTCAGATACTGCTTGCTGCCAGCGGCGCCGCCATTGGCCAGGATCGTGTGGACCATTGCCACCGAACGCGCATTGCCCGTTCCGCCAGCCGCCGGGATCTCGGCTCCGCGCCAATCGCGCGTCCGCGTCGCGCCCACGTCAATCACCGGATTGGTCAGCGTCAGTTTCTTGGTCTCGGTCATGACCGGATCCATCGAAATGCTGCCTTCTGGCGGCGGCTTCAATTCGGCCACGCGATTGTCTTTTGCCGCCGGCAGGCCGATATGGAAGTCTGCGGCCATCGGCTCGGCAATCTCTTCACGGAATACGGTGCCGAGCGATTTGCCCGCAATGCGCCGCACAACTTCGCCAACCAGATAGCCTTGCGTGATGGCGTGATAGCCGGCCTGCTTGCCCGGTTCCCAGAAGGGCGCCTGCGCCGCCAGCAGGCTCGTCGCTTTTTCCCAGTCATACAAGTCCTCGGTCGTGAACGGCTCACGCCAGCCTGACAGGCCAGCTGAGTGGCTCATCAGATGACTGACTTTCACGTCTGCCTTGCCGCTCGCCGCAAATTCCGGCCAGTATTTGGCAACAGGCGCATCAAAATCCAGTTCGCCTCGGTCGGCCAGCAACAGGGCAGTCAGCGCCGTCATCGTCTTGGTCGTCGAATAGACGTTGACGATCGTGTCCTTCTCCCAGGGCCGTGTGCGGGCGACATCGGCATAGCCGCCCCAGAGGTCGACCACGGCTTCGCCATCCTTGGTGACGCAGAAGGAGGCTCCGATATCGGCGCCTGTATCCAGGTGCGTCTGGAACTGGTTCCTTACGCCCTCAAACTTGTTGCTTGCAACACCCTGCACTTTGGCCTGCGTCATCGTCCATCCTCCCGGCTTGTCTTTCGTGCGATCGACTTTATGGGTGCCTCACGCGCCTAGCAACGCCTGACGGTGGGGCAGGGGTCTGTGTCACCGCGAGGTCAGTTGGTCCGTCAATGGTGCGCGCTCGGAGCTGCCAAAGATACTCGGCCGCAGCCAGTCCTTGATCTTCCGCGTCAGGGCAGGATCGCCTTGTACATACAGGGCGCCGGATTTGATGGCGTCACGATAGGTCCGCTCGCCCATCCATACATCATGCATGGTCCCCACTGTGCTGGTGAAATAGTCATCCACGTCCTTGCCGGGATTCTTCAGGCAAAGATCAACATTGCCGTCCCGGACCAGCAGCCAGTAATCGCTCTGCTCGACAAGATCTGTAAACTTGAACTGGATCACGCTCTCACTGCCGATAAGTTTGGACGGATCGATATTGCGTTCGAGGTAGAGCATCAGGAAGTCCACATCGAAGTCTTCATCGAGCACGTTGTGCCGTGCCCAGCACAGGCCCCATTCGCCCATGGCCACCAGAACTGGCAAAAGGGCCTGGCACGCTTCTGTCGGAAAGTATTCGTATCCCTTCGGACCGGTGATCTTGCGGCGGACAATCATGCCTTGTTGCTCAAGGGATTTCAGGCGCCCCGTCAGCAAGGTGGGCGAAATATCCCCAAGTCCGCGCTGCATGGCATTGAATCGGGTGGCGCCCATGAGGATTTCGCGGACGATCATGATCGTCCATTTCTCTCCGAGAATTTCCGTTGCTTTCGCGATCGGACAGAACTGGCCGTATTTCAAGGGGCACCTCCCAAGGCGCTGCCAGAGGGGCGTGATTGCTTCTGAAGTGGTTCGCTGCAACGCCTGAACTTTAATGCAACGCGAAACAAGCGCACGGGTTTCCTGTCGCCGGATGATCTGGTCACAATTCAAACAGGAGACGTGAAATGCCACTCGTCACGATAGATCTTATCAAGGACGTCTTTTCGCCCGCTCAGAAGGCGGATACCATTCACAAGGTCACTGCAACAATGGTGGCCATCGAAGGCGAAGTCCTGCGCTCCGTGACCTGGGTGCGGATCAAGGAAGTCGAAGAAGGCGACTGGGGCATCGGCGGCCAGCTGCTGAACGGCGCTGACGTGCATGGCATGGCGCGGGGTGGCGCCCAACCCGCCACTGTCGCCTGACACCGAATCCGGGGGCGGCGCATGGCGTGGCGCCTCCCATCTCCAACCCCAAGCAGGATACAGAAAATGCCATTCGCCACACAGATCATCGACGCCGCGGCCAGCCTTGGCAGCGTGTTCGCCGGAAACTCGGCAAAATTTGAATGCAGGGACGAATTCGTCGACGAAAACTACGACGCCCTGAAGGCACGCAAGATATTTTCGGCCCAGGTGCCCGAATACCTTGGCGGCGAAGGCGTCTCGCACCGCGACATGTGCGCCTTCCTGCGCCGTCTTGCGCATGACTGTCCGTCTACCGCCCTGGCGGTCTCCATGCACCAGCATCTCGTATCGGCTGCGCGCAAAAACCATGAAGACGGCAAGCCCGGCAAGGCCCTGCTCGAAAAGGTCGCCGACGGTGAACGCGTTCTTGTCAGCACCGGCGCAAATGACTGGCTGGAATCGAATGGCGAGGCTCGCAAGGTGGATGGCGGCTATCGCATCAAGGCCGTGAAGCCCTTCGCCAGCGGCTCGCCGCGCGGGGATATTGCCGTCACATGCTGTGCCTTTGACTGCCCGGACGACGGACCGTCGGTCCTGCACTTTCCGGTATCCCTGAAAGCCGAGGACGTTGAACTGCTGGATGACTGGGAAGCTATGGGCATGCGGGCCACCGGTTCGCAGACGATCCGGTTCAATGACGTGTTCGTGCCGGACGTGGCTGTCGGCCTGAAACGTCCGCGCGGACCCTACAATGCCGCGTTCAGCGTGATCGTCACCGTCGCCATGCCGCTGATCATGTCGGTCTATGTGGGGCTGGCGGAATCGGCGGCGGCGCTTGCGCTCGAAAAGGCGAAGGCCCGTACCAATGATCCAGTCACTGTCCTTCAGGTCGGCGAGATGCAGAACCTGCTCGTCACCGCGCAGCTTGCGGTCGATTCGATGATTTCGCTATGCGACGATCTCGCCTTCGCGCCGAGCGAAGAACTGGCTAGCCAAGTCCTTGTCCGCAAGACGATCTGCGCCAATGCCGTGATCGCGGTGACGGAAAAGGCGCTGGAAGTGTGCGGCGGCTCCGGCTTCATGCGCAAGGCCGGTATCGAGCGCCTGCTGCGTGATGCCCATGCCAGCCCGTTCCACCCGCTGCCCGAAAAGCGCCAGCAAATGCTTACCGGCCGCATCGCCCTCGGGCTGACCCCGGTCTGATCGTCTGGTCTTGCTTATCCCCAGAGCGCGGCTGGCGGCGGGTCGATCCAGCCGTCACGATAGGTGAGGGCATGGGCGACATCGTCCTTCAGCCAGAGCGGGCCGTCGAGGTCGGCTGCATCGCACAGGCCGGCCAGAAGCACGGCGGGCGCCATCGAGATGGATCCCGCCACCATGCAGCCGACCATCACGCCCATGCCGCTCGCCCGGGCTGCGCGTACCATGGCCAGCGCCTCGGTCAGGCCGCCTGTCTTGTCGAGCTTCACGTTCACCGCGTCATAGCGCCGGGCAAGGTCCTGGATGTCGGCGCTCGTATGCGCGCTCTCGTCGGCGCATACGGCGACCGGGCCGGGCCGTCGCTCCAGCGCATCCTCCTTGCCGGCAGGGAAGGGCTGTTCGATCAGCACAACGCCGAGGTCTGCAGCGGCGCGGGAAATGGACGCGAACTCGGCTGGCACAAGGCCTTCATTGGCGTCCACGATCAGCCGTGCGTCCGGGCGGGCCAGGTGTACGGCTTCGATCCGCTTCAGGTCTTGCGCACCGCCAAGCTTCAGCTTGAGCAACCGTCCCTGGATCGCCATCGCCGCCTCGGCCATCTTCTCCGGCGTGTCCAGGCTCACCGTGACGGCCGATTCCACCGGCTTCGGCTCGGGTAGGCCCGCCAGCTGCCAGACCGGCGTGCCGCTCATTTTGGCTTCCAGGTCCCACAAGGCGCAGTCGACGGCGCAGCGGGCCGCGCCAGCCGGCATCCGGCCCTGCAGCTGCGCGCGCGTCAGGCCGGTCTCGATTGCCTCGCGCAGGGTCTCGATCGTGGCCGCCACACTCTCGACCGTCTCGCCATACCGCCCATAGGGCACGCACTCCCCCCAGCCCGTGCTTGCGCCCTGGTGCACCTTTACCCTCACCGTCTCGGCACTGGTCTTCGACCCGCGCGATATGGTGAAAGCGGCCTTCAGCGGAGACGATACGGGAGTAATGTCGAGAAGCCGATTGCTCATAGCTCATCCTGATCGATCAAATTTGATCTATTCCAATGCCCTTGCCTTAAGCATGTTTTGCTAGGCAAGTCAGGTAGTTACACACTGATGGCCAACCCAGTTTCCCCCGATTTCGCGCTTGAGCAAGGCGACGAAGGTTCTGTTCTCCGCGTCAGCGGGGACTGGACGGTTGCAACCGTCCAGGAGGTGGACGAGCCCCTGCGCGACCTGGCCCCCGGCACGCCCCTGCGCCTCGATGTCACACATCTTGGCCGGCTCGACACTGCGGGTGCCTTTGTTCTCGATCGCACCCTGAGGGCAGCTATGCCGGGAACCGAGGATTCCGCAGAGATAATTGGCGACCATGCAGCGGCCCGAAGCCTGATTGCACAAGTCCACGCCGTCTCCGCGCCGGCCCCGCCGCCGCCCGTCCTGTCAGGCGGGATCTTGGCGATGCTCGAACGGACCGGCGAGGGATTCCTCAAGATCGTGACGGAAACCATCGCCACGCTGGCCTTTCTCGGAGAAACGCTTGTCACATGCGGCCGCCTCCTGCTCACGCCCTGGAAGCTGCGCTGGACCTCCATCGTCTCTGTCATGGAGGAAGCGGGTCTCGATGCCCTGCCAATCATCGCCTTCCTGTCCTTTTTCGTCGGCATGGTCGTCGCCTTCATCGGTGCCACGACGCTCAGCGAATTCGACCTCCAGATCTACACGGTGGAACTGATCGGCTATTCGGAGCTGCGCGAATTCGGCGTCGTGCTGACCGGCATCGTCCTGGCCGGCCGCACCAATTCCTCGTTCACAGCCCAGATCGGCACGATGAAGATGCGCCAGGAAATCGATGCCATGCAGACCCTCGGCCTGAAGCCGATGGAAGTGCTGGTCGCTCCGCGCGTTCTGGCCATGGTGGCGATGACCCCGGTGCTTACCTTTGTTGCCACGCTGGCAGGCATAGCCGGCGGCATGATGGTGGGCTGGCTCTCGCTCGACATCAATCCCGGCGTGTTCATCGAACGGTTGCGCACCTCCGTGCCGCTGGACCAGTTCTGGGTCGGCATGTCCAAGGCGCCTGTATTCGGCTTCGTGTGCGCATTGATTGCCTGCCGTCAGGGCCTGAATGTCGGCGGCAGCGTCCAGTCGCTCGGCCATGCCACCACCACGTCGGTGGTGCAGGCCCTGTTCGCCATCATCGTGCTCGATGCCATGTTCGCGGTCTTCTACATGGAGATGGGGATATGACGGATGACATCATCATCCGTATCCGGGGCCTCAAGACCGCCTATGGCAGCCATGTCGTCCATGAGGATCTCGACCTCGATATCCGCCGCGGCGAGATCATCGGCATTATTGGTCCGTCAGGCTGCGGCAAGTCCGTCCTGCTGCGCGCCATTGTCGGGCTGAAGCAGCCGGCTGCCGGCAGCGTCGAAGTGTTTGGCCGCCGCCTTGAAACGCTGGACCCGGTCGAACGCAGCGCGATCGAGCGCCGCTGGGGCGTCATGTTCCAGGATGGCGCCCTGTTTTCGAACCTCACCGTGCGCGAGAATGTCGAGGTGCCGATGAAGGAGCACACGAAACTCGGGCCGGAGCTTCGCGAGGAACTCGCCGACATGAAGATACGCCTGGCCGGTCTCGGGCCGGATGCGGGCGCGAAATACCCTTCGGACCTGTCCGGCGGCATGCGCAAGCGTGCGGCCCTTGCGCGGTCCCTCGCGCTTGATCCGGAACTCCTGTTCCTGGACGAGCCGACCGCAGGCCTCGACCCGATCACAGCCTCGGGGTTCGACGCCCTCGTGCGCGAGCTGCAGCGGGCGCTGGGCCTCACGGTCTTCCTCGTGACGCACGATGTCGATACGCTGCAGGCGACCTGCGACCGGATTGCGGTGCTCGGTGAGAAACATGTGCTCGCGGTCGGGACGATCGAAGAACTTCGCACCGTCGATCATCCCTGGGTGCAGGAATATTTTGGCGGGCCGCGTGGCCGGGCCGCGACGGGACACTAGAATGGAGACCCGATATGGAAACGCGCGCTAATTATGCCCTCATCGGCGCTTTCGTCCTGCTCGCGGCCGCCGCGATCGTGGGCTTCGTCCTGTGGCTCGGAGAGTCGGAATTCCGCCGCGACTACAAGGCGTATGACATCGTCTTTGCAGGCCCGGTCTCGCTTGAGGATGGCGCAGCCGTCCGGTATATCGGCATCAAGGTGGGCGAAGTGTCCACCGTGCGAATCGACCGGGCTGACCCATCGAAAGTGCGCGCCCGCATCCGCATCGACCGCGAAACACCGATCAAGCAGGACTCGACTGCTTCGATCCAGCTTGCCGGTATTACCGGCGCTACCTTCGTGCAGATCACTGCGGGCACCGGCAAGCCACTCGAGGCCCGTCCTGGCGAACCCGTGCCGGTCATCCGTTCTGAACGCACCCAGCTGGACGAGATTTTCGCTGGCGGGGCCCAGGTGCTGGGCAAAGCCAGCCAGGCCATCGAGAAGGTCAACACCTTCCTGACCGAAGAGAACATCAAGTCGATTACCAGAACGCTTCATAATGTCGAAATGATCAGCCAGAAGCTTGCTGCGGATGAGGGCCTGATCGGTCAGGCATCAGCAACGCTGGCTGATGTTTCCGATGCCAGTACACGGTTTGAGGCGGCTTCTGCCTCGCTCGAGACATTCGGCAATACGGCCGATCAGCGCATCACCAGATTTGCCGATGAGATGAGCCTGTTGGTCGGCGACGCACGCGCCGTGACAAAATCTGCCAATGAGACGGTCGCGCAAGGTACACGCGCCATGACCGCCGCCGCTGAAGCGATTGAAGGCCCGGCGACGGGTGCATTTGAGGACGCCCAACTCGCCAGCCAGGACCTGCGCGTCCTGATCAACCGGCTTGACCGCATCGCCCGTGAGATCGAACAGAATCCGCAGAGCTTCGTCACTGGCGAGCCTGCACCCTATGAAGGAGGCCGCTAATGGTCCGTGCCGTGGTTTTGATGATCGTCGCCGCATGTCTTGCGGCCTGCGTGTCCATCCTGCCTGAAAAGAAGGCCCCGGAAGCGCTGTACCGGTTCGGCCCGATGGAGTCGATGCACGCGCTTGATGCCTCCATTGTCATTCGCGAACCGGAAGCGTCCCGCCTGGTCGGCGGGCGGGCCATCGCGGCTGAGGACAGCGACGGTGCCTTGCGCCTCGTCAAGGACGTGGAGTGGACCGACAGCGTCACCCGCATGATGCAAGTCGCGCTGCTCGATACGCTTGGTGGCTCGGATGGCGGCATTGCCGTTGCGTCTGACACGGGCGCGCCGACCGACTACGAACTGGCCTGGCGCATCTCCGACTTCACGCTGTCGGGCACGACGGCCCGTTGCCGCATCGAGGCGACGCTTCTGGAAGGTCGCAGCCGGAAGGTCCTGGCCCAGACGAATGTGTCGACGACGGCCATTGCGCTTGATTCAAGGAATGCCGCACGTGCAAAGGCCCTGACCGATGCGGGCAGGGCCTGTGTCAGTGATGTCGCTGCGTTCGTCGCCGAGAAGTCGGTTGTTGCCAAGCCGGCTTCCTGACGCCGGGCTCAGCCCGCTTTCAATTCGTCGAACGGCAGGGTCTTGTCGACCCGCACGTCCTGAGGCAGGCCCAGCACGCGCTCAGCAATGATATTCTTCAGGATCTCATCGGTGCCGCCAGCAATCCGCAGGCCGGGGGCCCACATGAAGCTCTGCTGGAAGATGCCATCGCCCGGCATCGTCTCGGTATCGTTGATGATGCCGTAATGGTCCTGCATCTCGATCGCTGAATTACAGATATCCTGCAAATGGTTGGCGGTGATGATCTTGCCGATCGAGTTTTCCGGTCCCGGCGTCTGGCCACGCGAGAGGGCCGTCATGGTGCGGAACTTGGTCAGCTTGTAGCCCTGTGCGGCGACATACCAGTCAGCGAGTTTCTCGCGGAACGCCTGATCGGTCATGCTGCCGGATGTCTTGGCATAGTCCATGATCTCGCCCCAGTCCGGACCCGGTGAACCGCCGACAGCGAGGCGCTCGTTCATCAGCGTCACGAGGGCGACTTTCCAGCCGGCGCCGACATCGCCGAGGCGGTCGGAGTCAGGAATGCGCACGTCCGTGAAGTAGACTTCGTTGAACTCGCGGCCACCGGACGCCTGGTGGATCGGGCGTACTTCGACGCCCTTCTGCTTCATGTTCACGATGAACATGGTCAGGCCCTTGTGCTTGGGAACTTTCGGGTCTGTCCGCACCAGAACGATACCGTAGTCGGAATAGTGCGCGCCGCTGGTCCAGACTTTCTGGCCATTGATCACCCACTCGTCGCCGTCTTTCACGGCGCGGGTTTTGAGGCCCGCCACGTCGGAACCGGCCGCTGGTTCAGAAAACAGCTGGCACCAGATTTCCTCGCCCTTCAGGGCTTTCTGGACATAGCGTTCCTTGTGACTGTCAGAACCGAATGCGATCACGGTCGGGACACACATGCCCAGGCCAATGGCGAACGGGCCGGTCGGCGCGTCATATTGCGACTCTTCCTGTCCCCAGATGACGGACTGCATGGACGTGCCGCCACGCCCGCCCCATTCCTTGGGCCAGGTGATCTGGGCGAACTTGTTTTCGGCCTTTACCTTCTGCCAGTCCTTGGCGCGCTGCAGCGCATCCTTGCCGGAACCCGGCCGCGGGCGCGCGCCGCTTTTCGGTGTCAGGTGCTTGTCGAGAAACGCACGCGCCTCGGCGCGGAATGCGGCTTCGTCTTTTGTGTCGTTAAAGTCCATGTGTTTGATCCTTTCCTTAAGCTGCGTTCTTGGTGTCGAGAGCGCGGACGAGTTTTTCTTTCCAAACTTTCGGGCTGCCGGCCTGTACGGCGAGAAGCTTGGCCCGGCGATAGAAGAGGTGGCAGTCGACTTCCCATGTGAAGCCCATGCCGCCATGCGTCTGGATGTTTTCCTTCGAAGCGAACCAGAAGGCTTCCGACGCCGCCACGCGGGCGGCCGCGGCCGCTTCGGGCAGTTCCGCCGCATCGGTCGAAAGGGCCCAAGCGCCATAGAAACAGTTGGAGCGCGCGACTTCGTTCTTCACATACATGTCGGCCAGCTTGTGCTTGATCGCCTGGTTGCCGCCGATCGGGCGACCAAAGGCGTAGCGATCCATGGCATAGTCCTTCGCCATCTCGAGACAGCGCGACGCACCGCCCAATTGTTCGAACGCGATCAGGACGGCGACCCGGTCGAGCAGCGCATCATTAAGCCGCGCACCCTCGCCGGACTTTCCGAGCAGGGTGGCAGGTACTTTGTCGAAAGTCAGTTCGGCATGGCTGCGTGTCGGGTCCAGCGTCGAGAGCACCTTCTTCGTCATGCCCTTGGCCGAGAGGTCGACGAGCACCAGGCTCGCGCTCCTGCCATCCTTGGCCAGCACCACGGCATGGCTGGCAATGTCGCCGTCCGTGACAGGCACTTTCAGGCCGCTCACTGTCTTGCCGTCGAAAACGGTCTTCAGCGACCCGGCATCCGGATTGCCCGGGCCTTCGCTGGCCGCATAGCAACCGACGACCTCGCCCGAGACGATCTTCGGGAACAGGTCAGCCTGTTGCGCCTCGGATCCGGCGAGTTTGAGCGCTTCGGTAAAGAAGTAAGCGGTTGAGGCGAAAGGTACCGGTGCCAGGACACGGCCCATCTCTTCGGCGAGCACGCACATCTCCAGCATGCCAAGTCCCAGGCCGCCATGCTCTTCCGGAATGGAAGTGCCGAGCCAGCCCATCTCGACGATCTTTTTCCAGACGCCCTCATTACAAGACTTGGATTCATCGTCCAGGATGGCGCGGACCTCGGCCATGCTGCACTGGCTCTCGAGAAATTTTCGCGCCTCAGTGGCGAGAAACTTCTGGTCCTCGGAAAAATCAAAATTCATGGCATCTCGCTCCCTGACCTCCCACTGGAGGCTTGCGCTTCTAATATTTCCGCAAGATAGCGCCCTTTACGTGCACGGAAAGCCGTGACCCAGCGGAAATCGCAATTTCTGTCATGGATTGATGGCCGGTAGGTCAAATTTTACCAATCCGCTTCAGGCGAACGAAAGCTCGTGACCCCAAGATGACGGAAAAGTTTCGGGGTTTGAACGCATGGCGAAGGCACTCTTCCACAAGGCGCAACGGGTTTTCGTTAAACCCGTCGGCACTTGGGCACTCATCGAGCAGGTCATTCCCCAATGGGTGAAGGACGTCGATGAACCTCTGCGCATCACATATGATTGCGGGCTTGGCCGCCGGTTCGAAGGCGCCGAACTTGTCTCTGAACAGGTCATGCACTCACTGCAGCGCCCGGACGACGAAGACGATGACTTCGTGCTCGAACGGTGGCGCATCGACCGCAAGATGATCAAATGGCGTGCCGATGCCATGCTCGGCATGAATCCCAATCCAGGCACCTATCCGGTTGTCGTCACCGATGACGGTGACTGGGGCGGCTGGCGCGTGACCGGTAGTGAGTATGACCGCGACCCTCAGCGCATCGAGCACCAGGCCCGCATGATCGTGCACACGCCCGATCTTCTGCGCGTGGCGCGCAAGCTCGCGGATATCGCCAGCGAGCGCCCCAAAGACCTGCCGGTTGAGATCAGGCAATTGGCTGATCGCTGTGCCCTGTTCCTGCGCCACGTCTTCCAGAGCGACGCAAACATCCACGAAACCGCCGCCGAATAGGCGGGGCTACCTCGCTCTTGCAGCTTTCGCGACCATCCAGGCAAGGCGGGCGCCGAGACAGGCGCCGACCAGGTTGGCACCTTCATCCAGCAAAGACGCCGTGCGCCCTGTCCCTGCCAGCGCCTGCGCGATTTCCAGCACCGCACCAAAACCGACCGTGACCAGCACGCCTGCAATGATCCGGCGGCGGCCAAGCCAGAAACAGATAGAGGCCGAAAGCACGGCATAGGCGATGGCATGCTCCACCTTGTCGTTGAGGTGAACATCCGGCAGCTCCTCGCCTGGCAATATTGATAGGATCGCAATCGCGCCCGCCACCAGCAGGCTGGCCAGTCCGGCGAGACGCCGCGCGCGCAATGTATCCAGACTGGTAAGAATATTCATGTCGCGCCAGACCTGTGCTGTTGTTCCTGCGGTTCTGCCCCGGTCTGCCCCTTGGAATGGCGCCCGTCCATCCCGATGTGAGTGAGCCCAGCCCTCGACGCGCTGTCTCCCAGCACGTATCGAGGCATTATCCCGTTCCCGCTTCCCGGAGACATCATGCGCACTGAAACCCCCGTTGCCGTCAAGCTCGCTGACTACACGCCCTATCCGTTCGATATTGAGCATGTCGACCTGTCGTTTGACCTCGATCCCGAGGCGACCAGGGTCACGGCGACGCTCACGGTTTCGCGCAAGGGCAAAGGCGGGACGCCGCTCGTCCTCGACGGCGAGGCGCTGAAACTCGTCTCCATCGAAATCGACGGTCGGGCGCTCACGCCCTGCGACTATACCTTGACCGATCACGACCTGACATTGCCCGACGTACCGGACACGTTCGAACTCAAGATACGGGTGGAGATCGCGCCATCAAAGAATACCGCCCTGTCGGGGCTCTACATGTCCGGTGGTCGCTTCTGCTCGCAGTGCGAATCCATCGGCTTTCGACGCATCACCTTTTATCCGGACCGCCCGGACGTGATGAGCCGCTTCTTCGTCACCATCACGGGTGACAAGGCAACCTGTCCGATCATGCTGTCGAACGGCACGCCCGGCCCCGTCACGGACGCCGGAAACGGTCGCCACACGGCGACATGGGATGACCCCCACAAGAAACCGTCCTACCTCTTCGCGCTCTGCGCCGGGGAATATGACATTTACCGCGACACGTTCACGACCGGGAGCGGCAAGCAGATCGACCTCGCGATCCATGTCGACAAGGGCGACGCGCCGCGCGCGGCCTGGGCGATGGACAGCCTGAAGCGCTCGATGACCTGGGACGAGGAAACCTATGGTCGCGAATATGATCTCGGTGTCTTCAACATTGTCGCCGTGCGTGATTTCAATTTCGGCGCCATGGAGAACAAGGGCCTCAACGTCTTCAACTCGGCCTATGTGCTCGCAGATGAGGACTCCGCCACCGACGCCGACTTCGAAGCCATCGAGAGCATTGTGGCCCACGAATATTTCCACAACTGGACCGGCAACCGCATCACCTGCCGCGACTGGTTCCAGCTCTGCCTGAAGGAAGGTCTCACCGTCTTCCGCGACCAGAACTTCTCTGCTGACATGCGGTCTCGCCCTGTCCAGCGCATCAAGGATGTCATCCGCCTGCGCGCCCGCCAATTCGCCGAGGATGCCGGCCCGCTGGCCCATGCGGTCCGGCCCGCCAACTATGGAGCGATCGATAATCTCTACACCGCCACCGTCTACGAAAAGGGCGCCGAACTGATCGGCGTGCTCCGCCGCATCATCGGTCAGGACGCCTATCGCCAGGGCATGGACCTGTATTTTGACCGCCATGACGGTCAGGCCGTGACGATCGAGGATTTCTACGCCTGTTTCGCTGAGGTGACGGGCAAGGATTTCGGTCCCTTCCTGCGCTGGTACGCCCAGGCCGGCACGCCGAAAGTCACGGTTGAGGAAAGCTGGGACGAAGCGGCCGGTGAACTGACGGTCACCCTGTCCCAGACGACGCCCCCCACGCCCGGCCAGCCCAAGAAGCAACCCGTGCCGATCCCGCTTGAACTCGCCCTGCTCGATGGCAAGGGTGGCACCGATGCCTGGATGGTCGTGCTCGACACGCCGGAAGCCACCGTCACCCGCAAGGCGTCGGGCGGTCGTCCGCTGCTCTCGGTCAATCGCGACTTCAGCGCTCCGGTCCGCGTGGAACGCGACCTCACCCGCGACCAGCGCCTCGCCCTGGTGACCGCGGAGACCGACCCGTACAATCAGTGGGAAGGCGTCCAGACCCTTGTCACCGAGGAAATCCTCAAACTGTCCGAAGGCAGCCAGGCCAAGCCGGACAGCGATCTTGTCTCCGCCGTCGCCACCGCCATCCGGAACGCGTCCGGCGATCCGGCTTTCGCGGCGCTGCTGACCCGCCTGCCGGAAGTCGGCGAGCTGTTCCTGGAGCGTAAACCCGCTGATCCGGTAGCGCTCCATTCCGCGCGCAAGCGCCTCCAGGCCGCCCTCTCCGGCGCCCTCGACTCCACCATCACGGACACCCTTGCCGCCCCCTCACCAACCCCTTACCGCCCCTCTGCCGAACAGGCCGGCATCCGCGCACTCAGGGGGGCGTTCATCAACCTTCTTGGGGCTTCGCAGGCTGCAGGCGCCCCGCAAAGACTGCTGTCACTGTTTGAAAATGCGCCCAACATGACCGAGCGTCTCGCCGCCATGCGAGCCCTCACCATGAAGGGCAAATGCCCCGAGCGCGACAAGGCCCTCGCCGACTTCGAGCAGAGTTGGAAACACAATCCGATCGTCATGGACAAGTGGTTTGCCGTGCAGGCCGGGCAGGGAACTGCAGCAACGGTTGCAGAACTGGCCGCCCATCCGGATTTCGACCTGAAGAACCCGAACCGGGTCCGGGCTGTCATCGCCGTATTCTCAACGGCCAACCTTGCTGCTTTCCATGCACCTGACGGGTCCGGCTACCGTGCGGTCGAAGACATCATCCTGAAGGCCGACGCAGCCAATCCGGCCCTCGCAGCCCGGCTTCTGGCCGCTTTCGAACAATGGCGGGTGCTCGAACCGAAGGCCGGCGCTGCAGCCCAGGCGACTCTCAAGCGCCTGCAGGAGGCCAAGCTGTCTCCGAATTCGGCGGACATCGTCGGACGGGCGCTGGGCTGAGCGAGCACGTAGTTAACATTTCTGTCAGGGTTATTAACATTTGTGCAAGGATTCCGGCTGAGAACGGAAAATGGATGCGTGCGCCTCGTGCGCAGAGAGTGGAGTCTCCTTGGCGGATGATCGCGTCATTGCTGAAGGATTGACCGTTGCAGACAAGGCGTCTGCAAGCGTTTCGGCGCGTCTGAAATGGACGATTCTGGCCATTATCATCCTGATGGCGGGCGCGCTGGGTCTCAAGGCATGGGAAGAACGCCAGAGCGCCGATATTGCTATGCTTTCGACGCTTGAAGGCGATACGCGCGCCATCGCCGGACGCCTGGAGGGCCGGGCAGACACGGCAGAAACGGTCATTCGACTTGTCGCCGATACCGTTTCGTCACGTTCGGCCATCATGGCCAGTGCGCCCGGGATAGACACGGTCCTGTCCCTGAGTGACGCGCAGCAGTCGCCCGCCGGCAGCCGGCTTGGCGACGCAGCCGAAACAGCCTCGTCCCTGCTTGAAAACGGCCATCGGCTCGGTCTTTCCAGCCAGGGTGACATCGTGCTCGTATCGACCTCCGGGTCCGGCAAGCCGATGCTGGCAATTGCACCCGCAGCGACATGGCTGCCTGTATCGGCCAGCGGACGCAGGTTGACGCTTGTATCCGCTAGCAATCGGATCAGCACAGGCGAACCTTCATTGGCAGCAACAGACAGCGCCATCCACGTTGGCCGGCCCAGCCTGCGGTCGGCTGGCAGCCTCAACCGGATCGCGACGGCATGTGCGCCGCTTGATCGCAGCCCGGTGGCGCTGTGTGAATCGGTCCTGCACCCGGTCTTCAAGATGGATGACCTTATCCGGCTCCTGATCTTTACGCTGCTCCTGGCGGCTCCGGTCCTTGCGATCATCGGTCTGATGAACCGCCTGTCGCAGGAAGAAACGGCCACCATCATCGAAGAAACCCGCGACGATGAAGCCGACAGGATCATGGGCCTCGTCATGCGCGGGGCCCGGGCGGGGTATTGGGAATGGGCGCCGGGTGGAACATCCGTCTTTCTGAGCGAGGGCGCGTCTGAACTGCTCGGCATGGAAGGCGCAGGCATGCTCGACGCGCGTGATCTGCTGGTCCAGGTTCATCCCGAACATCAGGCGCGCATGCTTGAAACCCTTGAGAAGGCGCGCAGCATCGGATGGATCCAAACGAGTTTCCTGACGGTTTCCCAGCCGCCCATCTGGGTCGAAATGCGCGGCAGTCTCTCCAATGACGCCGACAACCAGCCGACTCTTTTTGGCGGTATCGTGCTTGATATTACCGAGCGCAAACAGTCCGAGGACCGGGTCAAGGCGGCTGAGCGGCGCCTGCGCGCAGCCATCGAAGGCTTTACCGGCCCGTTTGCCCTGTGGGATCATCGCCAGCGCCTGCTCTATTGGAACCGTGCTTTTGCGCGCGATTTCGGACTACAGGACACGCTGCGACCCGGCATTGGCCACGACACGATCATGATCGCCCGCGCGGGTGCCATTCGTGCGGAGAAGCAGTCAACCGAAGACCCGCGTACGACGCTGATAGAATTGCAGTCGGATCGTTGGCTGAAGGTCGTCGAACGACCCACGCCTGAGGGTGGCCTGATCACCGTGGGCATTGATGTAACGGAAAATGTTGAGAAAGAGGAAGCGCTGAGGCGCCAGAAGCAGAGCATGCGCAAAGCTGTTCTCGATCTCGAGCGCTCCGAAGGCCGGGCTGGTGAGCTTGCGCGGCGCTATTCAGAGGAGAAGGCCAAGGCCGAGCATGCGGCGCACACCAAGTCTGCCTTCCTGGCCAATATGAGCCACGAGCTCCGCACGCCACTCAATGCGATCAACGGATTCTCGGAAATCCTCGCCCACGAACTATATGGTCCACTCGGTGACGCAAGGTACAAGGGCTATGCCCATGACATCCTGACATCCGGCCAGCACTTACTTGATATGATCAATGACATTCTCGACATGGCGAAGATTGAGGCGGGCAAGATGACCATCAATCCGCAACCGATCGACCCTGTCGATCCGGTGGACGCTGCGGTGCGCATGATCCGCCGAAAGGCAGAGGACAAGGGGATATCCATCGTCCTTGATGCCCAGCCCGGCCTGCCTGATCTCGACGCCGATCACAGAGCCATCCGCCAGATGGTGCTGAACCTCCTGTCCAACGCCATCAAGTTCACTGACGCCGGCGGCACCATCACCGTCTCCGTCGAGCAACGTGGTCCCGACATCTATATCGGTGTCACCGACACCGGCATCGGAATTCCGATGGAAGACCTGCCGCGCCTTGCGAAGCCCTTCGAACAGGTTTCCGGCTCGCGTGACCGCAACTATGATGGCACCGGTCTCGGATTGGCGCTCACCAAGTCATTCGCCGAAATGCATGGCGGTCATCTCAGCCTCTCTTCGATCGAAGGCGAAGGCACGACGGTCGCCATCTCGCTGCCGATTTCGGGTGCCAGTGAGCTGGTCGATGAAGACGATTCCCGCGAAGTTGCCTGACCCATCCTAGGGTCTCATATTCCATTCGAGAATGCGGGCGCCGGTACGATCAACCGCGACGCTGCCCCAGGCCCCTGTCTTCAGCTTGCGCTCCAGAGCAATCGGCAATTCATTGACCACGTCCGGCAGGAACCGCGCGATGCCATTGCTGGTGACGACAAGCACGTTGGCATCGCAGTCGAGGTCCGCCGCACGCGCCAGCAAGCCCGTCCAGGCTGCGCGCAGGGCGACCGGATCGACGTGCCATCCCCGCGGCGGCGTTGCGTCGGTATCCCAGGCATCGATTGCCTCAGCGCCGATGCGGGCGATGACGGCGTCCTCCGTCTGGTTCTCGTCCGGGCCGTAATCGATCTCGGTCAGGAAGGGCAATATCATGAGGGCCGGTGCGCCCGCGCGTCCGGCGAGGATCGCACAGGCGGTTTGCCTGGTGCGCAGCAAGGGCGAACAGAACGCCGCCGTAAATCCTGTGTCGCGAAAGTGTGAGGCCAAGGCGGCCGCTTGCCGCTCGCCGGATGTCGACAAGGGCAAATCAGTACGTGCGCCAACGCGGGTCGGTGTGTCGCCCGGATCGAATGTGTTGCCGTGCCGGACGATGATCAAACGGGCCAATGTGTCAGTCTCCCGCCGGGTCGCTGTATAGCGCGATCAGGCGTTCGGCCAGCGCCACGTCTTCGGGCGTATCTATGCCCGGGATGGCGATCGTGTCGGGTGCCACCTCGACACACTGGATCGACATGCCATTCTCGAGGAGGCGCAATTGTTCCAGCCCTTCTAGCTGTTCGTAGCGTCCCTCCGGCAGGCTGACATATCGGCGCAGGGCGTCCAGCTTGAACGCATAAAGACCGATATGGCGGCATACAGGGGACAGGTCGCCTGCGGCCCGCAGTGCGGCTTCCTTGCGCATCGCGGGCAGGATGATCTTCGAAAACCAGAGCGCCCGACCGTTCACGTCATGCGTGAGGGTCGTACCGGAAAACGGCGTGTCCAGCTTGTGCGCCCGCAGGGCATCGAGCGCCTCCCAAGACAGAAGCACATAGGGCGTCGCCGCATCGGCGCCCGATATCATCGCTGCTTGCGCCACCGCGATGATGTGGGCGGGCGGCGTGAACGGCGAGTCACCCTGCAGGTTGACCACGACCTCTGGCTGGACTCCCATTGCTTCGGCAGCCGCGAGCGCGCGGTCGCTGCCGGTTGGCAGGGCGGGATCGGTCATGACGACCGGAATGTCGCGTGCGCGGCAGTGTTCTTCAATTCGCGCATCGTCGGTGGCGACGACATACGCGCCATCATCAAGCGCCGCCGCCGCTTTGCCCGCCATGCCGGCTACGCGGCTGACCATGCTCTTCCCGGCGATCAGCGTCAGCGGCTTGCCGGGGAACCGGGTCGATCCATACCGGGCAGGAACAACGATCAGGGTTTTCATCTGTCAGCTACCTTGAACGTTGGTCTACAGTCGGCGCGGCGACATGTTTTCGGCTTCGCGCATATCCTGCATCAGGCCGATCAGCGGCGCGACCCATTCCAGCGTCTCTTCGCCCACGCCTTCCCCGCGCAGGAATTCGGTGAAAGCCGGAACCAGCTTTTCATTGCCGCACTGGTCAACAGCCATTTCAAGCTCGGGCACGACAATGGTTTGGAACGTGTCGGCGAATTTCTGGATCTGCTTGGTCTTCGAGGCCAGCTGTATTGCGACAAACGGATCGATGTCGCCATCCTTGCCCTGCAGGCGGCGCAGGTCGTTGATCATGTCGCGATTGTTATACGCGAATGTCTTGAGCACCTTCTCGGTCTTGTAATCGACCCATTCAGCCGTGCAGGCTTTTGGCTCCACCGAGGCGCATCCGGCAAGAGCCACAAGGCCGAGCGATACTATGACAATCTTGGCGTTCATAAGGCGCGTCCATCCAGACCAGTTTGCGAGCAGACTACCCTAGAGGCCAGCAACGGTTCAGCAAAGAGCGTATTGGCTGTCGGACAGTATTGGGCCCCGGCAGGGGTGGGATGCCGGGGCCTTTAATACGAGCCGAAGGGCGCGGCGTGGTGTCTAGTGCCTGGTAATCTCGACTTTATGTTTCGACGCCAGTTTGCTTGCGACCGCCTGCTTTTCTTCATCGCAAAGAAGCTCACTGTGCTCGATGGTTACAAACGTTTCCGTTGCGTAAAGGCGGGATGCATCACCCTCGACGCATGCGATGCGGAGGGTTTCCCCATTTGCGGTTTCGCTGCTCAGAATGCCGGTCTCACCCGGAGCGCGTTCAGTATCGCGGCAAGACAGCGCTAGCGTCTCGAAACGACTTTGACACGTTTTCGAAATGGCCTTCGATATCCGTTCCATAGGTTGCCTCGACCCGCGCATCGAGTTCACGGGACCAGGCTTCGATCTGTGCTTCGACTTCCCGGTTCGAGGCTTCGGATTCGGCAGCGTACGCAGCTTCCCAGTGGGCCATTTGCGCGTCGACACGGTCCTGCCATGCGTCTGTCGCCGTTTCGAACTCATCAGCCCAGGCTTCCCACTCGGCAGCGCTCCTTGGGGCTGCGTCTTCATTCCCGCGCAAGACCAAGACTTGCAGGTCACCGGCTTCGCCACCGCTTAGCTCCATGACGGGCGGGACGGGGGGCGTGGCAGGCAGGGGTGGCACGGGCGGCATCTCCGGGACGGGTGGAACCGACGGTGGAGGCTTCAGCTTGTGCGAACCCGTCGCGATCAGCTTCGTAAGTGTCCGGATCTCGTTATCGCTCTTCGGGACAACGGGTTCGAATAGTTCACCCAGCAAAACGAATTGTCGGTCTTTGACCTTGTCTCCGTCAATGAACAGCGTGGCATTGTCGATCATGATACTTGTCGTGAGACCTGGTTCCGGCTCGCCTGCGCTGGCCGAGACGGATGCTGTGGCGACAAGGGCGGCAGAGCCGAGCACAGCCGTCAGTCCAAGCCCGGCCAGGCGGCGTCGCTTTGACGGCGTCGGATAGGTCATCAGGCGCATGCGCTCCTTCAGGGAATGCGTGAGCGGCAGGCTCGCGGCCAGGGGCAGGCGTTCCGGCACGGATATCCGTACGGCCTTCAACAGCGTCGATCCGTAGGCGTGGGGGCTGGCGGCGCCGCAGCGCAGAACGTCGCTGTCGCATGCCGCTTCCTGGTCGGTCCGGAAAGCCCGGCGCGCCAGGTAGGCGAGCGGATTGAACCACAGGCACGCGACAAACAATTCTGCCAGTTGCAGCGCCCAAAGGTCGCCGCGTTTGACGTGGGTCAGTTCGTGGGCAAGCGCCGCGCGCTGCTGGGCATCGTCATAGTCAGCCTCAAACCAGGCGGGCAGCAGAACAATCGGCCGAAACAGGCCGGTCACACGCGGGCCATTCGAGATAAGGCTGCTGGCGATCTGCGGGGTTCGCGTCAGGCCAACCTGCCGAGCGACCTGGTCGGCAGTCGTTTGCAGGTGCGAGGAGGCTGGCATGCGCTCGCGGTAAACGACGGTCATGAATCTGTGCTGCGCGGCTATGTTGCGCGCAATCACGATGAGTCCACCGATCAGCCAGATTCCAAGCAGGGTCGCTGCCAATGCGGTGCCCATCTCAACGTTTGGCAGCATGTCGACGACAGGTGCGTCCACCGGCGCGCCATTCCCGACAAAGACGGTGCGCGCAGCACCTGGCTCCGGCGCGAGTGCGGCAAGCGGTGCTTCAAAAAACAGGGGCATGTCACCTGGTCGCGCAGCAGGCTCTGCGACGATCTCAGCGAGGGCAACACTGGGCGCGAGGCCCAGCAGGCTCGCCCAGGACATGCTGGTTGGCAGCGGCGGCAAAAGCAGGCGCGCCAGGGGAAAGAGCCACAGAGCGTAGGCAATGCTCGGGCCGAACTCGCGGGCGATCAACTTTCGGGCCAGGAGGACGAGGAGGATCAGGACGCAAACCGCAAGCACCATCTCGATGGCGGATCGCAGATCGGGCATGAGGAATTCGGTGATTATTTCTTCAGGTCCCCCAGGAGTTTTTCGAGTTCTTCAATGTCTTGAGGCGTCAGTCCGCGGCTATTGGCCAAATAGGCCACAAGCGGCGCGGCGCGGCCCGAGAAAACGCGGTCGATGAATTGTTCGGCAGCCTTGGCCTTGTAGGCTTCCTCGTCGATGGCCGGGAAATAGAGGTAGCGTCGTCCGTCTTCCTGCGTAACGGCTGCGCCCTTTTCCACGAGCCGCGACAGGAGCGTCTTGACCGTGCGGCTGGTCCAGGCCTTGTCGTTGGCCAGCGCATCGTGGACATCGCTAGCGGCCATGCCGGGCGTTGCCCACAGTATGCTGAGTACTTCGAGTTCTGCGGCGGATATTTTCATCCTGACTCTCTCCCAAGAATAGACTACGCTCGTAGTCGTAATATAAGACTACAACTGTAATCAACCTATTTGTGATGACAAGATCGCAACCTCCGGCTTTGATGACGTCCTGATGCGCATGTCCCTTCTATTCGCCGGGGGGCTCCTGTAGGATCGCACAAGGTGTTACGGGCGGGAGGCTTGAGGAGAGGGCAATGAGAAAAGCGATGTTTGGCGCGCTTGGTCTGGCGCTGTTACCAATGGGCTGCGAAACGACGGGCGTGCCCGGTAACTTCGGCACGATTCTGGGTGACGCCATGGGCTCGCCAACCGCTCAGGGGACACTGTCGCAAGCCGAGATCGATGCCGGCTTGCGCGAAGCCCTGACGGTCGGTACGAATCTTGTGTCTGCCCAGCTCGGCAAGACGGACGGCTATTTTGGTGATCCGCGCGTCCGCATTCCCCTTCCGAAGACCTATCGGGACATCCAGACCAATCTGGCCCGCGTCGGCGCCAGCGGCCCGCTCGACGATCTTGAGTTGCGCATGAACCGTGCCGCAGAAGCTGCGGTCCCGGACGCCAAGACGCTCATCCTTGGGGCCATTCGCTCAATTACCATCAATGATGCGCTGCAAATCCTGAATGGCGGCGACACGGCAGCGACTGACTTTTTGCGCGCCAGGACTGAAACCCAGCTGCGTGCCTCCTTTACCCCCTATGTGAGCCAGTCGCTGGCACAATCAGGTGCCTTTTCGGCGCTTGAGCGGTCCGCCAGCCAATACGGTCTCGGCGGAGTCACCAGCAACCTGCAAGGCGACCTCACAAATCATGCCGTCGGCCTCGGCCTGGATGGCATTTTCCTATACGTCGCAGACGAGGAAAAGAAGATCCGTGAAAATCCGGTCGCGCGTACCAGCGATATCCTGCGCCGTGTGTTCGGGAACCGTGCTTGATGCGCAGAATCAAGCGTGAATTGAAGTCCGGCGGCGAGATCGCCGGGATCGAATTCGGTGACCCTATCAAGCCATATGCTGCCGTCTGGCTGCATGCGACGGGATTCAACGCGATGACATACCAGTCGCTGCTTGCGCCCCTGGGCCTGCGGGCCCGCGTCGCCGCGCTCGACATGCGCGGTCACGGTCGTTCAACACTCCCTGCCAAGCCGCGCAGCCTTGCTTCGTGGAACCGGTTTCGCGACGACGTCATAGAATGGCTGGACAAGGAGGCTCCGCAAGGCGTGGTTCTCGGCGGCCATTCCATGGGGGGCTGCGTGGCCCTTCTGGTCGCAGGAAAGCGACCAGACCTGGTCAAAGGCCTTGTCCTGGTTGATCCGGTGATCCTGTCGCGCAAAGTGTATTTCTGGAACCACGTCTTCCCACCCGTTTCCATGCTGATCGCGCGCAACAGTATGGCCAAGCAGGCCCGTAGACGGAAACCTGTGTTCAAGTCGTTCCGGGATGCGCTGGATTCCTATAGCGGCCGCGGTGCCTTCAGCAGCTGGCGCGAGCCTTTCCTCGCCGACTATCTGCTCGACGGTATCGACCGGCTCGACCAGCAGTCAGCCGACAGTCCGGAACAGGCATGGCGGCTCCTGTGCGAGCCGAAATTTGAAGCAGCAACCTTCGCGGCACAGCGGAACCGCCCATGGCGTGCGATGCGCAAGGTGAAGAAAAAACGCATTCCGATCGCCATCCTGCGCCCGAATTCGCATTCGGTCATCAGCGGCAAGGTGCGCGCCAAATTGATCCAGATGCATCCCAACCTGATGATGAAACAAATCCGCGGCACGTCACATTTCCTGCCCATGGAAGCGCCCTATGAGGTGCGTGACCAGTTCTCGGCCTTCATCGCGCGTCTGGTCGAAGGCTTCACAGTCGAGGAAGACGGGCCGGTCGTGCGCTCGCTGTACGCGCGCCGGCGACGGGTTGGCTAGGCATTTCGCATTAGAAAATCTGAAAGGTCACGTGGGCCTCCACCGCGCGAGACCCGTTGCGCGTGGTCGCACTTAGGGTCTAATCGCGAAATATCCTGGAGCGCTTGCGCATGGTTGAGTTCCTGACGTCTTCGCCCGTGCAGATTGGCGTCGTGCTGTTCCTCGTGGCAGTCGTTTTCTTCGGCTTCGTGCGCGAAGCGCTTCCTGCCGATGTCATTGCGCTTCTCGCCATGGGCACGCTGATGCTGACCGGCATCATGAGCGTGAAGGAGACCCTTGGCGTCTTCTCGAATGCCGCGCCGCTGACCATTGCCGCCATGTTCGTCATGTCAGCCGCGCTCGACCGCACGGGTGTCATCGATCAGGCCGGCCGGTGGGTGATTCAAGCGACCACCGGCTGGCCGCCCATACTGGCGATCCTGATGATGATGCTGGCCGTCATTTTCCTTTCCGCCTTCATCAATAATACGCCGGTTGTCGTCGTGCTGATCCCCGTTGCGATCCGGCTCGCCAAGTCGCTCAGGATTTCGCCGTCAAAGCTTCTTATCCCGCTATCCTTCGCATCGATTTTCGGCGGCACCACCACGCTGATCGGCACGTCCACCAACTTGCTGGTCGATGGCGTCGCGCAAAGCGGCGGCATGGCGCCGTTCGGCATGTTCGAGATCACGGCGGCCGCGTCCCTCCTGGCATTGGCGGGCATGATCTATTTTGTCGTCATTGGCTGGTGGATCCTGCCCAACCGGGACACGCTGGCGGGCATGTTGCCCGACCAGAAAGAGCGCCGCTTCATCGCGCAAATCCTCATCCCCATCGACTCGGTTCTTGTCGGGCGCCCCCTGTCTGAGACTGGCTTTTCGGCCCGGCGCGGTTTCTCGATCATCGACGTGCTCCGCGAGGGCGTGTCGCTGAAGGCCTCCCTTGGCAAGCTGATGCTGCGAGGCGGTGACCGGATCGTTCTGCGCTCGCCCGTTTCGGAAATGCTAAGCTTAAAGGAACTCGGCCACGTCGCGATCGGTGCTGCTGCAGACGACCGGGCCGCATTCGAACCCGTCCAGACCAGCGAAGTCATCATCGCCGAAGGCGTGATCGGCCCGCAATCTCGCCTCATCGGACGCCGTCTGCTCGGACTCGGCCTGGCCCGCCTCTATGGCGTTTATATAATGGCTGTGCACCGGCGCGGCGAGAACATGGCGGATCAGCTCAGCGAAATGCGGCTCGATGTTGGCGACACGGTTCTGGTCGAAGGCCCCGCAGCTGGCATGCGCCAGATGTTCGAGGACGGTGCCCTGAACAACCTGACCGCGACCAGCGACCGGTCCGTGCGGCGCGCAAAGGCGTGGATCGCCGTCATTGCCCTGTTGCTCGTGATGGGGCTGGCAGCGCTGGAAGTCCTGCCCATCGCAGCCCTCGCCATTATCGGTGCAACGGCGGTCGTCGCGCTCGGCTGTCTCGACCATCAGGAAGCCTACCAGGCCATCCGCTGGGATATTCTCATGCTGATCTTTGGCATGCTTGCGCTCGGTCAGGCGATGGAGAAGACAGGCGCGATCCAGCTCCTGATTGACGGCGTCGCCGGCCCGATGGGCCATCTTGGTCCGCTTGCGCTGCTCGCCATGCTCTATCTCGTCACGTCCATGCTCACCGAATTCATCAGCAACAATGCCGCTGCCGTCCTGCTGACACCGATCGCCATCGGCTTTGGCACGCATCTCGGCATCGACCCGCGTCCCTTCGTGGTTGCCGTCATGTTTGCGGCCAGCGCCAGTTTCGCCACGCCCATCGGCTACCAGACGAACACGCTGGTCTACACGGCGGGCGGCTACAGGTTCGCGGATTTCATCAAGGTCGGGCTGCCGCTGAACATTCTCCTATTCATCGTGTCGATGTTCGTCATCCCGTACTTCTGGCCGCTTGGCTGACGCCTACCAGAGCGGGCGGTCGGGCTCGGCCGTGCGGGCCAGTTTCTCCATCAGACACGCCAGCTGTTCCCGCTCGGCCGTGCTCAACGTCGCGACAAGGTCGCGCTCGGCGTCCAGCGCGATCGGTACGATCTTGTCATAGACGCCCTTGCCCTTGATGGTGAGTGAGAGAATGGAGCGGCGCCCGTCGTCGAGGGATGCCTTGCGCGCGACATGCCCGCTGTCGATCAGGCCCGAAACGGCGCGGCTGACGGCCACCTTGTCCATCGCGGTCACCTGACCGATCTCCGTCGCCGTGATCCCGGCATTCTCCCCCAAGACGGCCATCACCCGCCATTGCCAGACCGAAAGGCCGAATTCCCGGTCATACATGTCGGCGATTTTCCGCGACACCGTGTTGGACAGGACCGACAGGCGATACGGCAGGAAGTCGCGCAGGCGCAATGTGGTTTTCGGGGAGCGTTCGGGCATTTATCGGATCCGGTTTCAGCCTTGCCTTTTGAGACAATATTAGTTACATATGAAACTATATTAGTCCATCGCAAAGGGAATGAACCATGGCAGACCTGTTTGACAACCCCGCCGGGCTCGACGGATTCGAGTTCATCGAGTTCTCCGCGCCCGAGAAAGGCGTGCTGGAGCCCGTCTTCGAGACGATGGGCTTTACCCCTGTCGCCCGTCATCGCTCCAAGCAAGTGGAGCTCTGGCGTCAGGGCGGCATAAACCTGATCACCAATTACGAGCCGAAATCGCCGGCCTGGTATTTCAGCCGCGAGCATGGCCCGTCGGCTTGCGGCATGGGCTTTCGCGTCAAGGACGCCCGCAAGGCGTACGACCATTTGCTGAAGCAGGGCGCCGAACCGGTCGAGATGCGCACCGGTCCAATGGAACTGCACATCCCCGGCATTCGCGGCATCGGCAATTCGATCATCTACCTGATCGACCGCTATGATACCGGCCAGGAACAACTCTCGATCTATGACATCGACTTTGAATACCTACCGGGCGTCGATCGCAATCCGGTTGGCGCGGGCTTCAAGCTGGTCGATCACCTGACCCACAATGTCTATGGCGGCCGCATGAAATACTGGGCGGACTATTACGAGAAGCTCTTCAACTTCCGCGAAATCCGCTATTTCGACATCAAGGGCGAATATACCGGCCTCACCTCCAAGGCGCTGACGGCGCCTGACGGCAAGATCCGCATTCCGCTGAATGAGGAAGGCGAAGCCGGCAAGGGCCAGATCGAGGAATTCCTGCGCGATTTCAACGGTGAGGGCATCCAGCATATCGCCCTCATCTGCGACGATCTCGTCGCCTGCTGGGACCGCCTGAAAAAACTCGGCGTGCCCTTCATGACACCGCCGCCGGATACCTATTACAAAATGCTCGACGAGCGCCTGCCGGGGCACGGCCAGCCGGTCGACGAGCTCCAGATGCGCGGCATCCTGCTCGACGGCACGACTGAAGGCGGCGAGTCGCGTTTGCTGTTGCAGATCTTCGCGCAGGCCCAGGTCGGCCCGGTCTTCTTCGAATTCATCCAGCGCAAGGGCGACTACAAGGACGGCTTCGGCGAAGGCAACTTCAAGGCCCTGTTCGAGAGCATGGAGCGCGACCAGGTTGAGCGCGGTGTGCTGAAGGTCGAGGAGAAAGTGTGATGGCCGCGCCTGACCTCCAGGGCGTCCACCACGTCGCCTATCGCTGCAAGGATGCGAAGGAAACGGTCGCGTTCTACCACGATGTCCTCGGCATGGATTTCCAGCTTGCCATCGCGGAAGACCATGTGCCCTCCACGGGGGCCTATGACCCGTACATGCACATCTTCCTCGATGCCGGGAACGCCAATGTGCTCGCCTTCTTCGAGCTGCCCGAACAGCCCGACATGGACCGCGACCACAACACGCCGCAATGGGTGCAGCACATCGCCTTCAAGGTCGCCACGATGGATGACCTGATGGCCGCCAAGGCACGCGCAGAAGAACATGGCCTGGATGTGATCGGCCCGACCAATCACGGCATCTTCCGCTCGATCTACTTCTTCGACCCCAACGGCCACCGCCTCGAACTCGCCTGCAATACCGGCACGCCGGAACAGATGGCCGAACTGAAGCGCGTCGCACCCGAGATGCTCGAAGAGTGGAGCCGCACCAAGAAGGCCCCGCGCCACGCCGCCTGGCTGCATGAGAAAATCGCCACGGAAGATCACTAGAACGCGCTTTTTCCTTGCCGTCATCCCGGAATTTGCGCAGCAAATATCTAGGACCCAGACGGTGGAGTTTGCGCGTGAGACACTGGGTCCCGGATCGCGCTTCGCGCGTCCGGGATGACGAAATGGAAAGAGAAATCAGATGAAACTCGCTACTCTCAGGAACGGCGCTCGCGATGGCCGCCTTGTTGTTGTCTCGAAAGACCTGACCAAATGTACCGATGCCGCACGCATCGTGCCGACGCTTCAGGCCGCGCTCGACAATTGGGCTGTCTATGCACCCCAGCTCGCCGCGCTCGCCGAACAGGTCGAGATCGGCTCCGTCCCGACCTTCCGTTTCCACGAGCATGATTGTGAAAGCCCGCTGCCGCGCGCCTATCAATGGGCCGATGGCTCGGCCTATATCAACCACGTCGAGCTCGTCCGCGCAGCGCGCGGCGCCGAAGTGCCGGAAAGTTTCTATGACGATCCGCTGATGTACCAGGGCGGCTCGGATGCCTTCCTCGGCCCACGCGATGATATTCCGCTCGGCGACCAGAGCTGGGGCTGCGACATGGAAGGCGAGATTGCCGTCATCACCGACGACGTACCTGCAGGCGTTTCCGAGAAAGAGGCTGCTGGCCACATCAAGCTTGTTCTCCTGTGCAACGATGTTTCCCTGCGTGGCCTCATCCCCGGCGAACTCGCCAAGGGGTTCGGCTTTTTCCAGTCCAAGCCGCCGAGCGCTTTCAGTCCCGTCGCCGTCACGCCGGATGAACTCGGCAACGCCTGGAAAAACAGTCTCGTTCATCTGCCACTGCGCGTCGATTACAATGGCGAGGCCTTCGGTCGCGCCGAAGCCGGGCAGGACGCCACGTTCAGTCTCGCGCGCCTTGTCGCCCATGCCGCGAAGACCCGCCCGCTCAGCGCCGGCACGGTCATCGGATCAGGCACGGTGTCCAACAAGGGCGCCGATGGCGGCGCTGGCAAACCGGTCAGCGAAGGCGGGCGCGGCTATTCCTGCATCGCCGAGATTCGCATGATTCAACAATTGTTGAAAAAAGAGCCCCTGACCCCCTTCATGTCGCCGGGTGATGTGGTACGCATCGAAATGATGGATGGCGAAGGCCATTCGATTTTCGGCGCAATTGAGCAGAAGGTGGCATCGGCCTGATGGCGAGCAAGGTTTACAAGACGGCAGCAGAGGCCCTCGAAGGCCTCACATTCGACGGCATGACCGTGATGGCCGGGGGCTTCGGCCTCTGCGGCATTCCCGAGAACCTGATCGCGGCCCTCCGCGACAGCGGCGCGAAAGATATGACCGCGATTTCGAACAATGCGGGCGTCGACGGCTTCGGCCTCGGCCTGCTGCTGGAGACGCGCCAGATCCGGAAAATGATCTCGTCCTATGTCGGCGAGAACAAGGAATTCGAGCGCCAGTATCTTTCCGGCGAACTTGAACTAGAATTCAACCCGCAGGGCACGCTGGCGGAACGGTGCCGGGCAGGGGGCGCGGGCATTCCCGGCTTCTACACCAAGACCGGCGTCGGAACCGTGATTGCCGACGGTAAGGAGCACCGCGAGTTCAATGGCGAGACCTATATCCTCGAAACCGGTCTCGTCGCCGACCTTTCCATCGTCAAGGCCCAGAAGGGCGATGCGCAGGGCAACCTGATCTTCAACAAGACGGCCCGCAACTTCAATCCGAACATGGCCATGGCCGGCAAGGTGACGGTCGCCGAAGTGGAGGAACTTGTGCCCGCCGGCAGCCTTGACCCGGATGAAATCCACCTGGCCGGCATTTTCGTGCAGCGCATCTTCCAGGGTACTTTCGAAAAGCGGATTGAACAGCGCACCGTGCGCAAGCGGGAGACTGTTTAATGCCTTGGACACGTGATGAAATGGCGGCCCGCGCCGCGCAGGAACTGGAAGACGGTTTCTATGTAAACCTCGGCATCGGCATCCCGACGCTGGTGGCGAACTTTATCCCCGAAGGCGTCGACGTGACGCTGCAATCGGAAAACGGCATGCTCGGCATGGGCCCGTTCCCTTATGAGGGCGAGGAAGACGCCGACCTGATCAATGCCGGCAAGCAGACGATCACCACGCTGCCGCGTTCCAGCTTCTTCGACAGCGCCACCAGCTTCGCGATGATCCGCGGCGGCCATATCAACCTCGCCATCCTCGGCGCCATGGAAGTGGCCGAGAACGGCGACATCGCCAACTGGATGATCCCCGGCAAGCTAGTCAAGGGCATGGGCGGGGCGATGGATCTGGTGGCCGGCGTCAAGCGCATCGTCGTTGTCATGGACCACGCCAACAAGAAGGGCGAGACCAAGGTCCTGAAGGCGTGCACCCTGCCGCTGACAGGCAAGAATGTCGTCGACCGGATCATCACCGATCTCTGCGTCATGGATGTCGTGCCCGGCGGCCTGAAGGTCATCGAACTTGCGCCCGGCGTCACGATGGACGAGGTGAAGTCAAAGACGCAAGCGACGCTCGTCGACTAAAGGCGCTAGACGCCTTCGACGAAAATCACACGGTAGTCCGCCGCCTGATAGCGGTGTTCCCGTGCAGCGGCGTATTCCGGGCTGTCATACCAGGCCTTTGCGGCGTCCATGTCCGGAAAGCTAAGGATGACCACGCCGTCGGCATCGGCGCCTTCACGCACCTCATGTGCGCCATAGAAGGCCAGCGGCGTGATCTTGTGATCGCCGCGCGCACCCTTGGCGGCTTCGGCATAGCGGGCCATGGCGTCTTCATCGCGCAGGCGCTCCCGCATCAGGATGACATAGGCAGGCATGGTCGAACTCCCATTGATAAGCGTTTTCGGTTGGGCCAATGCATCGGGCACATCAGGAAAATGTGCAAGAGTGCCCACGCGATACGGCCGCGCCATGTTGCCTGAGTGGGTGTCAGGCTCTATTGGTTACGTTTGAAACTATCCATCCCTTAGGACACGCCATGAACCCCGCATTCGAATCTCTCAACGCGCTTGCGCCGGACGCGCTGCTTGGTCTCATGACCGCCTATCGCGCCGATCCGCGCACCGACAAATTCGATCTTGGTGTTGGCGTCTACAAGGACGATGCCGGGCACACGCCGATCATGTCTGCGGTGGCGAAAGCCGAGGCGATCATTCTCAAGCAGCAGACCACCAAGGTCTACGAAGGTCCGCGCGGCAATCCGGATTTCTGCGCGGCAATCGAGCGGTTCGTGTTCGGCGACAGTTCGCACCTGATCGAGAAGGGCCGTCTCATCTCGATGACGACGCCCGGCGGCTGCGGCGCGCTCTATCTCGGCGCTGGCCTGATGAAGCGCCTCGGCGTGAAGACCGTGTGGCTGAGCCGCCCGACATGGCCCAACCATTCGAATCTTGTGAAGAATACCGGCTTGGCAATCGCCGAATATGACTATGTCGACGCCGAAACCGGCCGCGTCGATTTCGAAAGCCTGATGGCCAGCCTTTCAAATACCCGGAGCGGTGACGGCATCATCATCCAGGGCCCGTGCCACAATCCGACCGGTATCGACCTCAGTGTCCAGCAATGGATTGATCTGGCGATGCTCACCGTCGAGCGCGGCATCATCCCCATGCTGGATATTGCCTATCACGGGTTTGCGGGCGGCCTTGAGAGCGACATGGAAGGCGCGCGACTCTTCCTCAAGATCGCCGAAGATTCGATGGTCTCCTATTCCTGCTCAAAGAATTTCGGACTCTATCGCGAACGCACCGGCTGCTTTCTCGGACAGGCTTATACGGCGCGGGCCGCCGACGCCGTCATGACGCATGTCGCAAACATTTCGCGCACCAGCTATTCCATGCCGCCCGCCCATGGCGCCGCGATCGTCGCCACCATCCTCGGCGATCCGGCCCTGCGCGCCGAATGGGAAGCCGAATTGACAGAGATGCGTGAACGCATGATCAGCCTGCGCAAGGCCTTGTCAGACGCGCTCGTGGCGAAAACCGGTTCGAACCGCCTCGCCGCGCTGGCCGAACAGAACGGCATGTTCAGCCAGATCCCGGTCACGCAAGAGGCGGCGAAGGACATGCGTGAAAAGCACGGCCTCTACCTGCCGGCATCAGGCCGCATCAATATTGCGGGTCTGCGCCAGGCAGACATTCCCCGTATCGCGGAAATTATGTCGGACTATCTTTAATCGGGCGACCAAAGTCCTGAATATCCGAAGGCTCATCCTGAGCGTGCGGGTCATATGCCCTAAAGTGACAGGCCGCGCGGTGCGAGGCGTTCAAGGTCTTCCAGCATCTTCGGCGGTGACGGGATCGGCTTGCGTGCATCGAGGTCCAGCGTGATCGCGACTACCTGGCTTGTGGCCCATGGAAGGCCCGTCTCGGGGTCCATCATCCAGTGCACCAGTGAATGGGTCTTTTCAGCGGTCCCGCCCAGCGATGTATGGATATCGAACGGATCGCCCGCTTTCGGCCAGCGATGATAGCGCAGCCGGTTTTCCAGCACTGCCGCGCCCATCCGGACGCCGCCAGCGGCCTCGGCCACCTGCTTGCGCCATTCGTAAAGGAGATTTGGCACGCTGTCTGAAATCCGCCCGATGATCCAGCCCGGCGCCATGCGCCCGTGCACGTCGATATGGTGCTGCGGAACAATGCCCTTGCCGATGAGGGGAATGCCCAGATCGCGGGCTGTCTCGATGCGGATGTCCTTGGTCGCCAATGCGGGGGCGTTTGGATCGAACGAGCGCGGCGCTGCCTCGGCAGGCGGCGTATCGATATGGGCCTCCAGCGCCATGCGGGCCCGCGTGCTCCACGCAAAGGCTTCCCGCCCCTTGGTGTCGATATGCGCCACGCGTGTCAGGTAGGCTGCTGACAGTGCTCCATCGCTGTGACGCAGTTCCTGGTAGAACACGGCGTCACTGGTCCCCACGCTCACGACACAGCCATTCATGCTGATCGGACGGCCGGGCAGCACTTCGCGAATGAAGCGCACATGCTGGTCCACCGGCACCAGGGTTGACGGTGCGTCTTCCCGGAATGCATGCGGCATCGCCAGTTCATGGCTGAAAGCGGCGAGCCCTTCCATCTGCTTTTCGATATAGAGGCGCACATTCATGTGCCCCATCTCGTCGCAATCCCATTGGTTGCAACTGCCCCGCCAAAGTGTGATCACGCAGCACAATCCCGACATGTGCCGTGCACTTCGATGACCGCACGGGTCATCTGGAAGCCTGCTGCGGCGGTTTCAGCTTGTAACGCGTCGCTGGTGGCAACGGCGTGCAATTCTTCGGCGCCACCGCATTGATCGCAGATCAGGAACACAGCCGAATGGGTATGGCTCGTATGGCCGCAGGCGACATAGGCGTTCAAGCTCTCGATCTTGTGGGCGAGGCCGGATTCCTGAAGGAAATCGAGTGCTCTGTAGACCGTCGGCGGCTTGGCCGAACCTTCCCCGTCGAGATTTGCCAGCAGGTCATAGGCCTTGGCCGGCTCGGCGCTTTCCAACAGCAGGCGCAGCACTTTGCGGCGGATACGCGTCATCCGGCCGCCGCGCCGCATGACCAGCGCTTCTGCATCGTTCAGGAACGTGTCCACGTCCTGCGGGCTGCAGGGCGTGTTGGCGTGAGTGTGATCATGTGTCTGTGCGTTGGCCATAAGCGCAATGTCGTGTGTTTTGACTCCAATGTGAAGGGGTAAGCGGTTTTGCCTACTTTCGGGGCCTAGACGCTTTGCGCAAATCACCCGAGATTCGTTTCTGAGGCGAATCGAGAGGATGTGTTGATGGAATTGTCGGAACGCGGCGGACTGGAACTCTGGCGTCGGGCTGTAACGGCGTCCGTGCGCTCGGACGCGCCGGACCTGACGGCCCGCCAGCAGGCGATCCTGATGACCATCGCGCTTGCCCCTGGCCCCCACACCGTGCGTGGCCTGGCCGACCATCTCGACATCGCGAAACCCGCTGTCACCCGTGCGCTCGACACCCTGTCCCGGCTTGATTTCATCCGCCGCGTCAAGGATGACAATGACCTGCGCAATATCTTCATTGAGCGCACACCGGTCGGAATGACCTATCTTCGGGCCTTTGCCGGCCTTGTTCTTGCCGCAGCTTCAGGTGAGAGTGACGAAACAATGGCGCCGCGGCGCGGCGGCAAATCCACTGCAGCAGCCTAGGCGCGTTACCGCCCGAGGCCCATTGCATGCCTGAACTGACTGCCAGCCGCCTTGCCCGTCCCGCAGGCGAAAACACTGTGTTGGACGTCGTCGTCGGCACTGCCGCCGTCCGCGAAGCCCCGAATGCAACAGCACGCCTCGCGACTCAGGTCCTTTTTGGCGAAAGTGTCGATGTCTTTGATCGGCAGGGTAGCTTCAGCCGCATTCGTTGCCATCGCGATCATTATGTCGGCTGGATGCGGTCCGACGCGCTGTCGCCGGCAATCGCCCCGCCAACCCACAAAGTAGTGGCCCTGCGCACATTTGCCTATGCCGCGCCTGACCTGAAGTCGCCAGTGAAGGCCATGCTCAGCCTCGGCGCCCGCGTCACGGTCACGGGTACCGATGGCGACTATGCCAATTGCGCGCTGGCCGGCTGGATCCATACGCGCCATCTTGTCTCGCTGGGTATGCGCGAAGCCGACGCCGTCTCGGTCGCCGGGCGCTACCTCAACACACCCTACCTGTGGGGCGGACGCGACAGTCTCGGCCTCGACTGTACCGGGCTCACCCAGCAGGCATATGAAGCTGTGGGCGTCCTGCTGCCGCGCGACAGCGACATGCAGTTCGCCTGGGCCGGGGAAGACATCGCAGACTGGACAGCACCGGGCGCCCTGCAACGCGGCGATCTCGTGTTCTGGAAGGGCCATGTCGGCATCATGACCGACAGCCAGCACCTCCTGCACGCGAATGCCTGGCACATGGCCACGGCCCGCGAACCGCTCGAAGAGGCAATTGTCCGGATCAAAACGCAATACGCCGAGCCCATAGGGGCCCGGCGTATTGATATTGATCGTCTCGCGGGACAGGCGCCCCACTGGATGGCTGAACCAGCCGCCTAGTTGAGGCTCTCTTCAGCGGCAGGCGCTTCTGCCGGCGCTAATTCGGTCGCCGTTGCTTCTGGTGCGACGTCAGCCGGTGCGTCCGGGGCCGTTTCAACGGGCGCGTCGCCTTCTACCGCGTCCATGGCGGCACCTGCTTCACCCTCTGCACGTGCAGCTTCGCCCTCAGCCGGAGTGGCTTCGTTCGACGCAGCTGCCAGCGGGGCAGGGAGCGCGGGCGCGTTCGGAGAGATCGCTGCCAGATAGGCAATCACGTTCACGCGGTCCGAATCACGACGCAGGCCGGCGAACGACATGGACGTACCACGCGCATAGGCGCTGGGATTGTTGAGCCAGGGATCCAGCTCTTGATAGGTCCAGTCTCCGCCGATGCCTGACAGGACGGCGGAATAGGCAAAGCCGGGATGCACGGCCTTGGCGGCCCCGACCACGCCATGCAGGTTCGGGCCGGTTCCGTTGGCGCCGCCGTCTGCGACGTTGTGGCAGGTGGCGCACTGGGCCTTGAAGGTACGTTCGCCCTTGGAGGCGTCAGCGCTGGCCAGCGCAGCACCCAGGTCGAACACCTCTTCAACCGGCGCGCTGGCGGCGCCGCTGTCGGCGACTTGGACGCAATAGGCATATTTTGCGCACATCTGCTCGCTCATTGAGGTCGCTTCAGCGTGGTCCTCGCCGTGAGGTGCTTCGTCTGCACCATGGCCGAACACGATGCCCGAAAGCTGGTGCAGGGCCATCAGGCCGAGCACCGTGGCGAGCAAAGCGGCTAGGATCTTGTTGACACCGAGTTCTCCCATGGGGGCATTCCTTCGAATCTATCTGGTCATGTGTCTTGGCGCGCGCCTTTTGGCACGCTAACGGAGTGGCGACAACATAAAGGCTGTGCGGAAGGGGCGCTTCTCCTTTCGTCGCGGCGATCCGACGCACGCAGGACAGGTAAAAAAGGACGCCGAATGGCCAATCACATCGCCTATCAGGGAGAACCGGGGGCAAATTCGCACATTGCCTGCAACGAGGCCTATCCGCGCCTGTCACCGTTGCCCTGCCGCACGTTCGAAGACTGTTTCACCGCCGTTGAGAAGGGTGAGGCCGATCTCGCCATGATCCCGGTAGAAAACACGATCGCTGGACGCGTCGGCGACATCCACTACCTGTTGCCCACCACCAGCCTCCAGATCGTCGGTGAGCACTATCTGCCCGTCCGCTTCCAGTTGATGGGCCTGCCGGGTGTCAAACTTGAGGGAATCCGTAAGGCCCGGTCCCACATCATGGGCCTTGGCCAGTGCCGCAATTTCCTGAGAGCCCACAATATCGAGCCCGTCACATCTGCGGACACGGCCGGCGCAGCTCGCGAAGTGACCGAAGGCGGCGACCGGTCCGTCGCAGCCATCGCGCCGCGCCTCGCCGCCAAGGTCTACGGTCTCGACATTCTGGCCGAAGATATCGAGGACGCCGCCCACAATACGACCCGGTTCATCATCATGGCCCGCGAGCCATCGGATATTGAAGCTGGACAGGGACCGGCCAAGACAGCCTTCCTGTTCGAGGTCCGTAACATTCCGGCGGCACTCTACAAGGTCATGGGCGGCTTCGCGACGAATGGCGTCAACATGACGAAGCTCGAGAGCTACCAGATCGGCGGCTCTTTCACGGCGACGCAATTCTATGCCGAGATCGAGGGCCACCCCGACGAGCGCCCGGTCCAGAACGCGCTCGAAGAGCTGGGCTTCTTCTCGCAGTCGCTGAAACTCCTCGGCGTGTTTCCCGCCAAGCCCACTGTCGGATTCTAGCAGGCCTGGGTCTCGAATCGCAGCGCGTCGGCAACATGCTCGGCAAACAGTTTGGCCTTGCCGCGCAGCTTGCCGGACGTCCACACGCAATGGATCGGACTCGGCGTCGCCGTCCACTCGGGCATGACGCGCACAAGGCTGCCATTATTGACGCAGTCCGAGACGAGCCAGCTGGCAGACAGGAACAGGCCGAGGCCGTTTTGCGCTGCCTGCAGCAGGAGGTCTCCCGACGAGGCCCTGAACCGCCCACCGACCTTGACGCTGACGGTCTCTCCGTCGCGCGACAGCACCCATTCATTGGTCGTGGTCTGGCGGAACATGACAGCATCATGCTGCGCCAGGTCGCGCGGGTGCTGCGGCATGCCGCGGGCCGCGAGGTAGTCGGGTGCAGCCCACAACGCCCGGGGGGCTTCGCCGACCTTCTTGGCCATCAAGCTGGAATCGACGAGCGTGCCGATGCGGAAGGCGAGGTCGACGCCTTCACCAACGAGATCGGTATAGGCGTCGTCGGTTAGGACATCCACGCGCACATGCGGGTGCAGCTTCATGAAGCTGGCGATCCGAGGCCCGATGACCAATCGTGCCATCGACGAGACACAGGAGATTCGCAGAAGGCCCACCAGTTCATGGTCCAGGCCGCGCGCCTCGGCCTCGGCATCGTCGAATTCCACAAGTATATCGCCGGCTCGCTTGTAAAACCGTTCGCCGGCCTCGGTCAGGCTCAGCGACCGTGTCGTGCGTAGGAACAGCGCAGCGTCCAGGCTCGCCTCCAGGTCCTGGATCCGGCGCGAAACGGTCGGCTGGCCGAGGCCCAGATCGCTAGCAGCTTTGGAAAAACTGCCTGCATCCGCAACACGAATAAACAGGCGCATGGCATCAATACGGTCCACCCCCGGGGCTCCTATGCATATTCTGAATGAAGCATATGGGGTGTGTCCGCGTTCTGCGAAGGGCAAAGACATCTAAATCTCGGTCGACAGGGGCGCACTTGCCTGCCCGTCCACACTTGATCGAGAAACCTGTCCCCATGAGCGAAATGAAAATTCATGACGAGACGACTGCGCCGCCGGCGGCGCGACCCTTGCTTGAGCAGGTGAAGCGCGCAAACGGCTTCGTCCCGAACATGCTGGGCGTGCTGGCGGAAAATCCGGCCGCGCTGGAGGGCTATCTCAGCCTGTCGCGCATTTTCGAGGGTGCCGGGTTTTCGCCATTGGAGCGTCAGGTCGTCCAACTGACGGTCAGCATCGAGAACGCCTGCCATTTCTGCGTTGCCGCGCATTCGGCCGCAACGGCGGCTGAAGGCCCGGACGTGTCCGTCATCGAAGCGATACGTACCAACCAGAGGATCGCCGACCCCAGGCTGGAAGCGCTGCGCGTCTTCACGCGCCGCATGGTGCAGCAGCGCGGCTTCGTGTCGGATACGGATGTCTCGGTATTCCTGAATGCGGGCTGGGAAAAGGCGGCCATTCTCGGCGTCGTCCTCGGCGTCGCGCTCAAGACGATGTCGAACTATGCCAACCATGTGGCCGAGACGCCTCTCAACCCGGACTACAAGCCGTATGCCTGGGCACCCTGCACGCGCGCATGTGCCAGCGATTGCGCATAAAGTCTGTGCGCCATGATCCTCCCCCGCGCGTCGCTCACGCTATTGTGGACCGGGCTCACGGGCGTTTGCTTTGCGCGCGAGCACCGCTTCATGAGATGTTGGGCTTTGAAATCCGAGAGGGGCGCTCATAATGCTCGACAAGATCAAGAATTACGCACCGCACGTATTCAGCCTCATTGCCTCAGCCGTGTTCCTGGACAGCCTGCGCTACAAGTTCACCAACGCGCCCGAAACGCAGGTCATCTTTGGCCGGCTGGATGCGTGGGCTGGCAGTTTCGGAGCAGGGGGCCTGTTCGCGCAGACCGGCCTGTTCGCCATGGCCGTCACGGTCTGGGTCGGTTCGCTTACGCTTCTCATCGTCCGGCGAAAGACCCTGTTCAACATTGTAGGCGGCATCCGCGATGCCATCCTGACAGGACCTGACATCCCGTCGCCCAACGCATTTGCGAAAACCCGGATCCACCCCGTCTGAGTTTTCGCCCGGTCGCCGGCGCCTTCATTCGTGCCCCCCCCTTTCCTGCCTCGAATGTCTCTCCCAGAGGTGTCGGCGACCCCATTTTCCTCACCGCAATCCCGAGAGAACCGCCATGAAACTCCGCCCCCTCCTCATCGCTGCCGCGCTCGCCGTCTCGCCCGTCATCGCGTTCGCGCCGCCTGCATCCGCAGAACCTGCGATCTATACAGGCCGGTTCTCATCGACCGCCCTGCAAGGCTATGATCCTGTCGCCTATTTCGAGACCGGCGCACCTGCCAAAGGCTCGAATGATTTCACCGCCGAGTACAACGGCGCCAACTTCCAGTTCACGCGTGCTGAACACCGCGATGCCTTCGTCGCCGATCCGGCTGCTTATGCGCCGCAATATGGTGGCTACTGCGCCTGGGCCATGGCGGATGGGAAGTACGCCAAGGGTGACGCGCGCTACTGGAAGATCGTCGATGGCAGGCTCTACCTGAATTACAATTCCGACATTCAGGGTAAATGGAACGCCGACGTTCCGGGCTTCATTTCGAAAGCGGATTCCGAATGGTCCAGCCTTAACCAGTAAGGCAGTCTTCGCCACATATCTGAACAAGATACTACCAAAGGCCCGCCGCTCGGATGAGGGGTGGGCCGTTGTATTCTGGCGAAAATTTCAAGGCTTGGGACGCAGCGCGTTGCGCGGTGGCAACACATTTCCTCCGTCGTCAAACATGACGTCTAATTCACTCAACTTGGAAAAAATCGTCACTAGATTCCAGTCTCCCGGAGACGGGATAACAAAAGGAATACCTCCCATGAAATTTGCACTTACCACGGCCATCAGCCTCGTCGCCCTCGCCGCTGCACCTGCCTTCGCGCAGGACTCGGGCTTCTACGGAACGATCGGCTACGGCAACTATAGCGCGGACGATGCCGATCTGGGCGCCGTCCAGCTGCGTGGCGGTTACAACTTCAATCAATTCCTCGGTGCGGAAATTGAAGCGGCCGTCGGCATTGCCGACGAGTCCACGACGATAGCCGGTATCAATGCGAGCGTTGAACTGGAAAACGCCTATGGCGCCTATGCCGTGGGCCGGATTCCATTCGCTGAAAAGGCCGATGTCTTCGGCCGGATCGGTTATGTGAGCTCGCAGATCAAGGCCACGGCAGGCGGCGTATCCGCTTCGGCTGATGACGATGCTGCGGCGCTCGGTATTGGTGGCGACTACTATTTCGCCCCCAACCAGGGCATCCGCGTTGGCTATACCTATCTCGACTATGACGACTCGATCGACGTGATCGACATTGCCTACGTTCTGAAATTCTAGGTCTGGCCGATAACGGTCCGGTCGGGCGGGCAGCCCTTGATTGACTGCCCGGCTGGATGGCCCCCACCCTCGAACAGGGTAGGGGGGGGGGCATTCCTGATTCGGAATGCAACATTTTCGCACAAAAAAACGGGCGAGACATGCTCGCCCGCTTTCCGAATTGTTGTCCGCAGACTTATTTCTTTTTTGCAGCCGGCTTTTTTGCAGCAGGCTTTTTCGCGGCTGGCTTCGCAGCAGCTTTTTTCACGGCTGGTTTCGCAGCAGCTTTTGCAGCAGGCTTTTTGACGGCCGGCTTCTTTACCGCTGGTTTTTTCGCCGCTGGTTTCGCAGCGGTTTTCGTCGCAGTCTTGGTTGCCGGTTTGGCAGCAGCTTTTTTTGCTGCCGGCTTAGCGGCTGGTTTCTTTACTGCCGGCTTTTTGGCGGCAGGTTTTTTTGCAATTGCCATTTCCGATCTCCTGTCAGTGGCGAGCCAATAATATTGTGATTCGCGGGAAATCAACTCTTGATTTTCACCTGACACGCGAGCGGGATTGGGTGCTCCGTATACGATTAATCATCCCTAAGAGCCCAAGTCTTCAATATATGATGGGCTATTGCCATTGCGGGCGGGCAAAAAATCTCGGGATGTTGGCCAGAAAGAATTTCACGCGCTTCGGCGCGGGTGATCCATCTTGCTTCATCGAGCTCGGTTTTATCGACCGTGATTTCGAAATTCTCGGCTTCGAGAATCAATCCTACCATGAGCGATGAGGCGAACGGCCAGGGCTGGCAGGCGACATATTCCGCGCTTGCCGGGTCGCACACGATACCTGCCTCTTCGAACAGTTCGCGCGCTGCGGCCTGTTCGATCGTTTCGCCCGGCTCGCAGAATCCCGCGAGACACGACATGAACCCAGCCGGCCACATCGCCTGACGGCCGATCAGGCATTTGCCATCCTTCACCGCCAGCATGATTGCCACCGGATCGGTGCGCGGGAAATGCTCGGCACCGCATTCCGGGCACTGGCTTTTCCATCCGGCATCAACCACGCCGACCCGTCCACCGCACTTGGCGCAAAAGCCATGGCTGGCATGCCACATGAACAGGCTGCGGGCGGTTGAAACAAGATTCGCTTCCATGGCCGAAATCGCACCGACCGCCATACGGAATTCACCGAAGCTTCCGACGCCGGCGATCAGGGAAGAGTCGACATCGAATTTCGGGGGCAGGTTCAGGGCGAAGACCGGCGCACCGGTCTTGTCCTCGCCCATGAACAGCCAGGGCGAAGCAGGTGACAGTTTGCGCGCCTCCGGGCCCATCCAGAACAATCCCTGCTTTTCGACAAAGGGTTCGCCATTACGCATGAGGAAGAACAGGACATTGTCCTGCTGCATGGCGGCTTCCAGCCAGGCTTCGTCTGTGCGGTGATGCGCTGCGCGATCGAGCGGGTTCGCCGCGAGCGGCATATCGTTTGAATTTGTCATGGATCGGGACACTACCGGCTTTGAGAAGGAAGGGAATTGCATAGCCGTCTGATGTCATCCTGCCCATCCCCCATGGTCAAAACCCTTATATTCGGCTAGGGCGCGCGCCAGACACCCGATTCCTCCTCCCGAAAGCCTAAAGTCCCTATGTCCCAGTCCATCGAGAAAATGCGCAACATCGCGATCATCGCACACGTTGACCACGGCAAGACCACACTGGTCGACGAACTGCTCAAACAGTCCGGCACCTATCGCGAAAACGAGAAAACCGTCGAGCGCGCTATGGATTCAAATGATATCGAGCGCGAGCGCGGAATCACCATCCTCGCCAAGACCACCTCGGTCGAGTGGAACGGTTACCGCATCAATATCGTCGACACGCCCGGCCACGCCGATTTCGGTGGTGAAGTGGAACGTATTCTCCAGATGGTCGACGGTGCCATCGTTCTGGTCGACGCCTCCGAAGGCCCGATGCCGCAGACCAAGTTCGTGGTTTCCAAGGCCCTCAAGGTCGGCTTGCGCCCGATTGTGGCCGTCAACAAGATCGACAAGCCCGAGCGGCGTCCCGACGAAGTCATCAATGAAGTCTTCGACCTCTTCGCAAACCTCGATGCGACCGACGAGCAGCTCGATTTCCCGATCCTCTACGGGTCGGCCAAGCAGGGCTGGATGAACACAGACTACGCAAACCCGACCACTGATATGGACGCCCTGTTCCAGATGGTCGTCGATCACGTGCCAACCCCGAAAGTGGAAGAAGGCCCGTTCCGTCTCCTCGCCACCACGATCAGCTCAGATCCCTTCCTTGGCCGTATCCTGACCGGCCGTATTTCCTCCGGTACGGTCAAGCCGAACCAGCAGATCAAGGTCCTTGCCCGCGACGGCTCGCTCGTCGAACAGGGCCGGGTATCGAAAGTGCTCGCGTTCCGCGGCCTTGAGCGTGTGCCGGTCGAAGAAGGCGTGGCAGGCGACATCGTCTCGATCGCCGGCATGACCAAGGCGAACGTTGCCGACACGTTCTGCGACCCGTCCGTCACTATCCCAATCGAAGCCCAGGCCATTGACCCGCCAACCATCTCGATGACCTTCCGCGTCAACGACTCGCCGCTCGCTGGCACTGAAGGCACCAAGGTCACGTCGCGGATCATCTGGGCCCGCCTGCTGAAAGAAGCCGAAGGCAACGTCGCCCTGAAGGTTGATCGCGCGACCGATGCCGAGGCTTTCACCGTGTCCGGCCGGGGCGAACTCCAGCTCGCCGTCCTCATCGAGACGATGCGCCGGGAAGGCTTCGAGCTCGGTGTCTCGCGTCCCCAGGTCGTCATGCAGGAAGGCCCGAACGGCGAGAAGCTTGAGCCGATCGAAGAAGTGACCATCGACGTCGATGACGAGCATTCCGGCATCATCGTGCAGAAGCTCTCAGAGCGCAAAGCCGACATGCTCGACATGCGTCCTTCGGGCGTGGGCCGCACACGCATGGTCTTTCATGCGCCGACCCGTGGCCTCATCGGCTACCAGGGCGAACTCCTCTCCGACACGCGCGGCACGGCCATCATGAACCGCGTGTTCCACGAATACGCGCCTCACAAGGGCCGCATCCAGGGCCGCCACACCGGTGTGCTGATCGCCATGGAACAAGGCGATGCTGTCGCCTTCGCGCTGTGGAACCTCGAAGACCGTGGCCCGATGGTCATCCACCCGGGCGACAAGGTCTATGCCGGCATGATCATCGGCGAGCACAATCGCGACAATGATCTCGAAGTGAACGTGCTCAAGGGCAAGAAACTGACCAATATGCGCGCCTCGGGAACGGACGAGGCTGTCCGCCTTACGCCGCCGCTCCAGATGACGCTTGAAAAGTCGCTGGCCTATATCGCCGACGATGAGCTGGTCGAGGTCACGCCAAGCAATATCCGGATGCGCAAGATCTATCTCGATCCGCACGAGCGCAAGCGCCACGCGAAATCCAACGCGGACCACTAGATCCGGCGAGCCCGGCGCGGCGGCCTTCAGGACGCCAGCGTCGGCAGCCAGAACATCTGGGCAGCGAAATAGCTGCTCACCAGAACTGCTCCAGCAGCCGCGATCGCCATCGCGGCTGCTGTCAGTTTGAGGGCATCCGACCGGCGTCTCTGGGCGAACAGGTAGAATTCCAGTTCCGGCAGCGCGACAATCCATGTGCTGGCGACGGCAATGTCTGCCGGTCCGGTCAGGTTGTGCGATCCCGGCATCTTTCCTGCCGTGATGAAGAAATGGAATTCGTAGCCGGGTTGGGAAAAACCACACACCGCTGGACCGGCACGCGCCCCGGGCAGGTCGCGAAGGCTTAGCCCATCTTGAATGCCATATAGGTGTCCTGGAATTCCGGGAGGTCCTCGCACATGTCGGTATGGCGTTTCAGCGCCTGTCAGGGTGCCAGGTCCATTTCGCCCGCTAACGCATCGCGCATGAACCCCACCGCGCATGACACCATCACATCATCATGTCCGATCGTGTCACCGCGCCAGAAGCTTGTCGGCTGTGCGGTGTGGGCAATTTCCAGCTCATTCAACACCCGCGTGATTTGTCCTGCACAGCGTTCGGTCCAGGCCGGGTTTGCCCGTTCATGGACATGGCGCTCATAGACGAGCGACACTGCCTTGTCGGCGATGCCAGAGGCCAGCGCGCAGGTTTTCAGCGCCGCACGGCGCGACGGTCCGTTGTGTGGCATCATCGCGCGTTCAGGGCCTACCATGTCATCCAGCGCACCCAGGATGGCCGCGCTGTCGATCAACGCTTCGCCATCGTCCAGCACCAGCGTCGGCGCCCTCACAAGCGGGTTATAGGCCATGAACTTCACGGCATCACCGAATACCGACCGGGCGCGGTGTTCGTACGCGATGCCATAGAGGCGCAGGGCAATGCCCACACGCCGCACGAACGGGCTGTCATACATGCCGATCAGGATCATTTGATCGGCCTCTCATGCAAGTTGAGAGCTTGCTCCTGCGCGCGTCGTCGCACAAGGGATGTCTGGGGACGCACTGAGCCGCATCTGCGCCTTGACCGGGGAACCCTACGGGTCCGGGCGGAGTAGAGCCTCCAGTGCAGTCTGAAACAAGGTGCCGCCCCATGGCGTCCTTCCTGATCTATCTCATTGGCTTTCTCGTCCTGATCGCAGGGCTTGCCTATGACGCGTTCATGCTGGGCCTCTCGCTCGTCTGGATCGGTGTCTGTTGCGTCATTCTCATCGGCCTCGGCATCATCACCGGCGTTGGCAAGACGCGGCAAAAAGATGAGACGCCCAGCAGTGAATAAGCCTGCAATGGCACAGCCGCTCGGCTTCCCGGCCCGCAAGAGCATGCAGCGCCTCGTCGACCGGATCGACCAGCGCGTCGATACGTTCGCCCGGTAACGCCTGAGGGATGCAATTATGACAGCATTTGCGTCCCTGGCGGTCCGTCAGGACCAGCCTTTGCCCGTCCGGACCGGCCGCATCAGGAAGCGCTAGGCGTCTGCCAGTGCCGCCGTGCGCGCCAGCAGGCGCGACCAGACCCCATCGAACGCAGCCGTCCAATCCGTCCCCATCGCCGCTTTCACGCAATCACGGATCGTCGTGAAGAAGGCATCGAACAGGTTGCCCGGTACGCCATAGGTAGCGTGGTTCACCCGCTCGGCTCCCAGGATCACCGGCGCCAGGGCGCCGCCTTCGGCCACATCGATCAGGCAGTCGAAAGACTGTTGCAGCATCGAGCCGCGTACGCCGCCATCCGTGTCCATCACGAACAGCGCTTCGAGCTCGGGATGGGCGGCGAACAGGCGGGCATAGATCACAGGCGCCGGGTCGCCCTCGCGTTCAGCGAGGGCTTCCAGGCTCTGCAGGATGAGATCAAGGTCCGACATGGCGCTAGTCGTCCTCGCCGGTTTCTGCCTCATCCTTTTTCGCCGGATCGTATTTCGCGAACCAACCCATGATATTGTCCGTCTTGGCAATCAGGCGGCTCGGGCGCGAGGCGATATAGTGCGGCGATCCCGGCACGCGAACATAGACCGTATCCACGCCGCGCATCTTGAGCGCGGTGTAGAATTGTTCGGCCTCCCAGGCAGGCGTGCGATAGTCTTCTTCGCCCACCATGATCATCGTCGGCGTCACCACCTTGTCGATATAGCGGATCGGAGAGAACTTGAGGAAGGCTTCCGGGTCCGACCAGGGCTCGGCCCGTATCCAGTGGCGCCGCACGACCTGCGCGATATCGCCGGCCAGTGCCATCGTCATCCAGTTGATCACGGGCTTGATCGACGCGGCCGCTGCGAACCGGTCCGTCTTGGTGACGATCCATGCAGTCAGGATGCCGCCACCCGACCCGCCCGTCACGAACAGGCGGTCCGGATCAGCATATTGGCGTGCCACCAATTCGTCGACGACACTCATCAGGTCGACATAGTCATTGCCCGGATAGGCCTTGTCGATCAGCAGGGCGAAGTCCTCGCCATAGCCGGTCGAGCCGCGCGGGTTCGACCAGACCGTGACATAGCCCTCGGCTGCATAGCGTTGCATCTCGCTGGCAAAGAAGGGGCCGTACATGGCGTAAGGCCCGCCATGGATTTCCAGGATCAGCGGGAAGCTGCCATCCGCTTTGAAGTCTGGCGGGAAAGCCACCCAGGCTTCGATCTCGCGGCCGTCAGCGCTGGACGTGACCTTGATCTCCTCCACCTTTGCCATCTCGAGATAGGGCAACACGTCGGCATTGAGCGCGGTCAGCACTTTCGGGTTCTTCCCGTCAATGCCAACGACACCTACTTCGGCGGGGCGGTCGGCAAAGCCGGCCGTGTAGGAGACGACCGGTTTCTTGCCGCCGCTGACAGAGAAGCTGCCGTCAGCATAGGGCCGGCCAATCGAGCCGCCGCCAATGCCGGTTACGACCTGCGAAACCTTGCCATTCAGGTCGATATTGAACAGCGTGAGCACGCCATGGTCTTCCGACAGGACGAGCAGGCTCTTGCCGTTGGGCGCCCACACCGTCTCGCCAATGTCACCCGGGAAATCCGCCGCAAGTGCGCGGACGTTCTTGCCGTCGGCATTCATCAGGTAAAGATCGGCCTGCTGGTAGGACAGCGTCTTGTCGTCGAATCCACGATAGGCAATTGTCTTGCCGTCCGGTGAGACGACAGGGTCGGAGTCCGGCCCGTCACGGCTGGTCAGCGGCGTCACCGACAGGTCGGCCAGTTCCACGGCATAGATTTCGCTTTCGATCGGGTCGAGGTCGCGGTCCTCGGCGGTATTGCCCGAGACCAGCAGCGTATCATTGTCCAGCCATTCCGGCCCGGACATGTCGGCCTTGCCGAATGTGACCTGGCGCGGCGTACCGCCATCGACTGGCAGCACGAAGACCTGCGTCGCGCCGTCCTTCAGGTAACCCTCGCCATCAAAGCGGAACGTCAGCGTGTCGATAACCTTCACGCCGTCATTCCATTTCGCGCCTTCCGGCGGTGTCGGTGCCTTGGCAAAGCTTGGCGCCTCGCCCTTCACGAACATGCTGAAAGCGACATGTTTGCCGTCCGGTGACCAGACCGTTTCCGACGGGCCTTCCAGGAATTGCGCCAGCGCGAAGCTGCGGCCGGTGTCAAGATAGAAGACGCGCACTTCCGGCTTGCCGTCGGTCGCGGTCGAATAGACCATCCGCGTGCCGTCCGGCGACCAGCGCGGCGAACTCGCGCCGGCAACGCCGGTCACCAGCGGGCGGTTTGAGCCGTCAGCCAGGTCGAGGATCCAGATTTGGCCGGTATCCTTGTCGGTCATCCGGTCCATGGAATGGCGCACATAGGCGACCGTCTTGCCATCCGGTGAGACCTGCGGATCGGACGCATATTCCATGTCGAACACGCGGTCCGCGGTGAAGCGCTTGGATGGGGCCTCATCCTCTTTCGCCGCTGCGCCGCCCGCTGCAAGCAGGACAGAGACGCCCGCCATCATCATCATGTGCCGGAGTTTCATCGCTCGTCCCTTCATGCCTGTCTGGAACTTGGGAAATAGCACGCGGGCATCCACACGGACAACATATTCGCGGGCACGCGTCGGGCGACTCATCCCCGCACTTGCGATTCGCGTCGCCCCCGCGCATATAACCTGAAGGAGGCAGGTGGCGGACGGGCCATTCGCCAATCGGGTCAGGTCGGGAACGAAGCAGCCCCAACGATTTCAGCCCGGGTCGTTCGCCTGTCTCCGCCTTTTTCCCTCACGCGTCGGTCACAATTATTTCGCGGCATCCAGTCGCGTGGTGCACGAATTGTGGAATGCGTATTCGTCTGTCTGGACAGGCGATCTCGGGATGGCTTAACTGCTCGTTAATCGGAATTCCACGCCCTTTTTGACGGTTTTAAGAAATGTCCCGTTGACCCCATGTTAACCTTCCGACACTATATGTAGTGTCAGGAGAGAAGTTGGGGGCCATATCTGGCTGCCGGGGGCTTCAGTTCCTATATATATTCAATGAAACCGGAGGGCTGCACATGTCTGCATCCGAAGCTAAGTCTGTGACCAAATCCGCGCCGCGTAAAGGTAAGCCGAAAGCCGTTGCCGAAGCGGAACTGCGCGTGGTTGAAGGCGCTCCGGTAAAGACCGATCCGTCGCGCGATGCGCTGCTGACAGATTTCGGCAAGACCACGCTGAAAGACCGCTATCTGCTGCCCGGCGAATCCTATCAGGACATGTTCGCCCGTGTCTCCTCGGCCTTTGCCGATGATTCCGAGCATGCCCAGCGCCTCTACGACTATATGTCCAAACTCTGGTTCATGCCGTCCACGCCTGTCCTGTCGAATGGCGGCGCGTCCCGCGGCCTGCCGATTTCCTGCTTCCTCAACCAGGTTGGCGATTCGCTTGACGACATTGTCGAGACCTGGACCGAGAACGTCTGGCTCGCCTCGAACGGTGGCGGCATCGGCACCTATTGGGGCAATGTCCGCTCGATCGGCGAGAAGGTCGGCCAGAACGGTCAGACGTCCGGCATCATTCCCTTCATCCGCGTGATGGACTCGCTGACCCTCGCGATCAGCCAGGGCTCGCTGCGCCGCGGCTCTGCCGCCTGCTATCTCGACTGCCACCACCCGGAAATCGAGGAATTCCTCGAGATCCGCAAGGCGTCCGGCGACTTCAACCGCAAGAGCCTCAACCTGCACCACGGCATCAACATCACCGATGCCTTCATGGAAGCGGTCCGCGCTGACGAAGACTTCGGCCTGATCAGCCCGAAATCCGGCGAAGTCGTGCGCACCATCAATGCCCGCAAGCTGTGGCAGAAGATTCTCGAGCTGCGCATGCAGACCGGCGAGCCCTACCTCCTGTTTACCGACACCGTGAACAATTCCATGCCAGCCCACCAACGCAAGCTGGGCCTCAAGGTGACGCAGTCGAACCTCTGTTCTGAAATCACCCTGCCGACCGGTATCGACCATCGCGGCCAGGACCGGACAGCCGTTTGCTGCCTGTCCTCGGTCAACGCCGAGAAATTCATGGAATGGTCGAAAGACGAGCATTTCCTGGAAGACATCTTCCGCTTCCTCGACAACGTGCTCGAAGACTTCATCGAGCGTGCGCCGCCGGAAATGGCCCGCGCCGTCTATTCCGCCAAGCGCGAGCGCTCGGTCGGTCTCGGCCTGATGGGCTTCCACTCCTTCCTGCAGTCGATGAACGTCTCGATGGAGGGCGCCATGGCCAAGGTCTGGAACGAGAAGATGTTCAAGCATATCCGCCAGGGCGCGGATGCGGCCTCGGTCAAGCTCGCCAAGGAGCGCGGCCCCTGCGAAGATGCCCGCGATGTCGGCATGATGGCCCGCTTCAGCCACAAGATGGCCGTTGCGCCCACCGCATCGATTTCGATCATCTGCGGCGGCACGTCGGCGGGCATCGAGCCGATCCCGGCCAACGTCTACACCCACAAGACACTGTCGGGCTCGTTCACCGTCAAGAACCAGCAGCTCGAAACCCTGCTCGATCAGAAGGGCCTCAACAGTAACGAGATCTGGACCTCGATCCTCGAGCATGAAGGCTCGGTGCAGCACCTCGATTGCCTCGACGAGCACGAGAAGGACGTTTTCAAGACCGCCTTCGAACTCGACCAGCGCTGGATCATCGAACTTGCGGCGGATCGCACGCCCTATATCTGCCAGTCGCAGTCGCTGAACCTCTTCCTCAAGGGCGACGTGTCCAAGTGGGACCTGCACATGTTGCACTGGACGGCATGGGAACGCGGTCTGAAGTCGCTCTATTACTGCCGGTCCAAGTCGGTCCAGCGCGCGGCCTTTGCCGGTTCCGAGCGGATCGAAGGCCAGAGCCTCGACACGCCGAACACCGATTATGACGAGTGTCTCGCCTGCCAGTAAGCGCCGGCCACACAGGCATTGAACAGCAAGGCGGCGAGCTCTCATCGGGCTGGCCGCTTTTCTGCCAGGGTAGCGTCCCATCAGATGGTGTAAATCGTGCGTGCCGTCTCGGCTGCGATCACGGTTTCAGCTGCCCACGCCGGGCAGGCTGAGAACAGGGTTATCGACTATTCGGGCGAGACTTTCCAGTGACA